>Ga0153966_100153_pt1 | contig 44989 bp, 47 predicted proteins | sample TSFL050MetaG_FD_104738 | JGI IMG/M metagenome (GOLD analysis project Ga0153966, IMG submission 104738) | Attine ant fungus gardens microbial communities from Florida, USA - TSFL050 MetaG | ecosystem: Host-associated > Fungi > Mycelium > Unclassified | place: USA: Florida, Paynes | collected... | reverse complement strand
GGATCCTCTCCACAGGGTTTCCTTTGCTTGGGTTTTGATCTTGAGTGGTCGGAAGATTTCCGAATTGGCTACCTTAGCTGCCTCTGATGGTGCCATAAAAATATTATTTCTTAAATAATTTGCTAGGCCCTTGCAAAAGTTTACTGATGGTATGAGTTTTTCCTCTGTGTATTTGTCTAGTCTTAATTCATATCTCTTAGAGTGGCAATCACCACTCATCATACTTGACTCAGAGAATAAGTGAAATATCATCCAGAGATTGCCATTCTGGATGTTCATGCAACTGGACACTATCATCAAGGAAGTTATTACTATCTTTGTCTTCTGCCATTGCATCTATGACCTGTTTGGCAATTGTTTTGAGAGGGTCAGTGGGTACTGGGCTGGATTGACTAATAATCACTTCCAACAATATGCTTTAATACAAATGGGACTATCACAAATGGTCACTTACTTAGTTTGTGATTGAAGAGTTGTTGATTCTCAAGAGTTTGGAAGCAAGGTAGAATAAACAACAAAAGATGTTGTTGAGTCTGAGGTCTAATCCCCAGACTGGAGACCCTTATATACATAAATAGGATAGTCTGTGCACCTGGACAGAGTATCACATATCTACTGCCTATTGTTCTACATATGAGAGTCCTTTTGTGTCTGAAATAGATATAACTTAACCATAAAAGGAGCAGTCCTTGTTTGTGTTCAAGGATTGATGTGCATCTATGAATAATAGATCAGTGTCATGCCAAACCTTGAGGTCCTTGTATCTCCACAGGATCTTATTGCCCTAAGGTCTATTTATGGTCATCAGAAGCATATTGAAGAGAGCTTCCATGTGTATATTGAAGAGAGCTTCCATGTGCATATTGAAGAGAGCTTCCATGTGCATATGGAAGCAAATGTCTGCATTTGGCAGTTCCCAAGATATCTGCCAATCAGTATCCAGTACTGATTAACTGATATCTTAATGATTACTGATTGCTTTGATACATTTTGGGCATTGTTTGAAAGGTCTTCTTGAGGGATTTCAGATGCATCTTAGACCATGGAAACCATGCAAGTATTTGTGGAGATATGGCCAAATAAAGTTTGTGACAAGGACGAACCAATGCAAAGAATTCAAGATTGCTCAAATCAGCATTAGCTCTTTTGAACTCTGTTCCATATTCCTTGTAGACCTTGCTCTTGAGGTCCCAGACATTGGCATCTTCAGTATCATCTAGGAGAGCGATACTAATGTTGGAAGATTGCAAGAAATTGTAAAAGAACCCAATCTTGAACTTCATAGTTGTGAAAGTGAGCCATTGAAGTAACAGATCATACAACTGTCAACAAATTATCCATATGCTTGACTACTGTTTGTTATTATTGAAACATCATTTATACTTGGTCATGTAGTCGTACTCAATGACATGTTATCCTCCCTTCATTGAACTTAAAGGGTGAGTGCAAATGCAGACTTAATTAATATTCTTCTTGTTGGGTAGAGGGGATAATTGGATTTGTTGGATGGAACCAATACACTCACATAGGCTTAGAAGAAAGGATGGAAATTAGACTATGGATCAGACAATATGGGATACAAGTACAAAACTGTAAGGATTTCAGTTGCAGTTGAGTAACCTTAACCTTAATCCCACTCTATGTCAAAGTTGATAAAGAGAACTCATTAGAGTTCCTGTTATTTTGTGTATGCTATTTATACAAGTCCAACTATTTGTCCTTATTTACTGATCCAATGATATTACATAATTAAATGAAAAAGAAAGGAAAAGAAAAATAAATATTGACTTAGAGAAAAAAGGCAATTTATGACAAAAGCAGTAGCTTAACCCTAATGAGCAGCAATGAAGTTAGTAGATAGATCAGCCATAGATAAATAGTCTGGACATTCAGCAATAGCCCTTAGTTATCTACTATAGAGGTGACACTGAGGTTAATTCCTCGTTTTTCATGTTGCTTAGAAAATATGTAGTCTATTTCTCTACTAGGATTTAACCATATTCTTGATTACTGTAGGTTTGGCAGGTTTGGCATTGCTCAGCAACCTGATCTTAGTCTCTCACTCCCATTATGTGAGCATCAGCCACCTCCTGCAAAGCAGCAGAGAGTGCATTCAGACCCAGAGAATGCATTTTTAACTTATGAATGTTTATCAGAATTTCAAAAGATGTAACCTGTTATCACACTTATCAATTTAAGGTGGAAGAAGATACATACCCATGCCTAGTATCCAAGTGTTTATTCATGGGTCTGAGTACTTGTCATAAAAACAGAGTTAGATGTTGGTTTGGCTTGGAATAGAATTTATTGCTTTGCAAACTAGTGAGTATATACAACAAACTAGCAAACTTATATATACTAATGAAAATTCTAGAAGGTTCTTGAACCTTCACCTGAATCACAAACATCAGCTTGATATTCCAATGGTACTCACCTGACACAAAACACTTTACATGTCAGTTGCATCATTACATCTGTGTTGTGCTACTGAGTCGGGACGACTTGAAGCCCACTATAAGGGAATTCAACAAGGGACTGCTGTGCAGCCTCAAGATCCGATTACACACTCGGATACAGGCAAGCGAACAGATGGTTAGGCTATATAAACTTGTCACCTACTTAGGTTGGAACTGTGTGAGCTCTTTTGAATTGTTCCCACGGGCGTTCATGACATAGTATGCACTGGTGGCTCTCAATTTTACTTCTCTTCCAAACTTCAACGCCAGTCTGTGCGCGGTGCTTTCCATTTGGTCTCACCTTTTCTGGTCGATACAACTCTATCCTCTTTGATCTCCGACTTGGAAGTCGTTTACAAGAGCAGCTAGCGTTGTGGGTAATTCATCCACAGTTTTCACACTTCTTACAAACGCTCTCCTCACTGAGTTTACTGTTTGGACCACATACACTGACGGACATCCGATAGGTGCTGATAACGCATTGGCTGCAAGTTACCTTTCCACTCCTCGTATCTTTGCCTCCCTCAGCCGAAGCGACATCGCTGACATTCAGACCCCAAATCGATCAGTACACTTACCGGAGAAGTTTTCTGGACCCTTCTCAGGTAGCTGCAGCACGCGTTTGGTTGGACTTTCGGCTGTGACGGCTGCACTGAATCCAGAGGCTCTGTTCAAGAACTCCGTCCAATTCCGAGCACAAGTAGCTGTCATTCTCAACTCAATTATCTTCGTCATGCTTCAGTCAGAGATATTGGAACTCAATGAGCAGTACGTGCGTTCTTTTGGTGGAGTTGCATTAAGTTTATGAGTACAAAGCTATTGATGTCAGTGATAAAGTGCCAATCTCTCCTACACTCGCCGAATTTCACCAGTCTCCGACATACGAGCGTCGCGTTACTTCAATCCACCCTCACGTGGACGGTGAACGAGGACCGTCGAGCAGACAAATCTCAGATGCTGTCCTGAGGGCTTTGTTCTCTGCTTAGAAATGAAAACAGTCTGCAACTTGGTTTTATCATGCAATCCATGTTTGACATTTTGGATAAACTTTCGGGCTGGATAGAGAAGGACCATTGCTGCTGGTTGGCCCAAAGAATAGTTGATTGGGCTCAATATCAGTATCGTTATGTTGTTCTCACTTGGCTTGTGGAACAGTTACTGGAAATTCAAAATTCAAAATCAGTCACTCCTGTGCATTAAGTACTTACTGCCATGATCACCACCGTCCTCATTTCGCCTACTAGAATGATCAATTTTTTGTCGTCTGATATCATTTCGAATCTGAAAACAGTTCTCATCCGACGCTCAACTATTGACCTGGAAGACTCCCTTATTCAACTATTGGAAAAGTACATAGCATCCCTTGGGACTCATGTCTACTACTCTGACCAGATTCAAGACTTGGCAGTATGTAACTGATTCAAACTTACCAATGTATCTTGACTCTTTCACACAACAAGAATTGATTGTCCGCTTGAACACTGCTGAAATCCAAGGGGTTTTGTCTCCCCGAAAACCTGGTTACTTTCGTGTTCGGTCAGCCGTTATCCGGGCGCTTTTGGCTGGTTTGTCGGGCTTGATTGATACTGCCAATAAATCCGATTCCACAGCTGTGCACGTACCCTCCAGAATCCGCAACTCGCTGATCGCTCGAGTCGAGACCTGAGTCAAGATAATCGTGTGGCTAGGAGGAACCGAGTTACTCCTGATGTCTGGCAGGACACCTTGTGCTTATCTGCGACAGAGATGCTGCTGTTCGATTGGAATGCACTAACGCTCTTGTATATCTCTCATGAGATGCCTAAATACGGTGACTGTCCCGATGGAACAAAACGGGCGCAAAAGCTGGCGGATGGACCTCTTGCAAGCAACTAAAACAAGTGTTTTTCTTCATCCTGGCGATGTCATAAACCGCATTGCACGCCTATTACTACATGCTTCTTACCTGTTCTGTCCTGGTTTTACGTTGATCTCGACCTCTGATACTTCCTCCCCGGCAATTGCTGATTTTCCCTTCTCACAAAGCTCTATGCACGAAGAAAACTTGAGTGACCATCAGCTGTCGACCGTCATCCATCCGTTTCTCTGTCGCAGATCACTGGTCGACCTTCATTCGTGCTAACGCAGGGACCAAGAGATAGCTCTCATTTGCAGGTATGTCAAGCGCGCGCCAAATCGTCTATCGACTATTCCAGCAGCGTCTTTCAGAGACATACAAGATGCTCTCAGAGTGCTCCTAATAGTGCAAGAACAAGTTCCAACCTGAGGACTCCTTGCTGGTATCCCAATGTCTCTCGCTCTGCAGTGAACTTTCGAGAGCTCAGATGAGGATCCTACTCTAATAAAATGGATATTTGCATTGGACGAATTGTTTGCCAGGCTCTGGTTTTCTATTGGAACTGTCCGGAATGTGCCAGAAATAGTCTGAATAGCCGAGAAGGTGCGCTTCATCTATCAATAGTACCATCAGGTGAAATCTAATTGTTCGAAAGGCCTTGGGATCGATGATAGTCTCATTCATTGCAGCTCAACTATCCCATTCGGAGGATACATTCCTCACATTACAAGATTTTTCATGGAATGGAGGCATTCCCTGGACTCCTGTTATAGGCGAGGTAGCAGTGAACGCTTTTGTTTCCAATAAGGCTGTACTGGAGACTTTCGGCGTTGATAAAGAGACACTGTCTCGTCGTCTTTCCACGCCATGGACTCCAGAAGCTGCTCTCAACGAATGTGAGTACCATATACGTTATCAGATAAGTCATTGGATTCATGTATGGACCAGTCGATCGATTATCTAGCTTTGAACCCACAAAGCGGAGTGATGGTATACCGCCGCTACCCAGGATCTCGCCTGCCCTGATGCAGATGAACAATATGTCGCTTCAGAGCCTGGCTCGCTCAACACGTGGATTTGGAGTCACTGATCTTCGGGAAGCTTTGGAAGCGAGTAGTACATCCAACTCTGCAATAGCACGGCCAACCTCTATCTCCACCCTTGATCTCCCAATCCCGTTCGAGATCTCGACCAAAGAAACGGCTCGCACCTTCAGCTACAGGGGAGGTTCGAGATGTTCTTCAAAGCTTAGTATCGGTAAGCCAAATGGTAATCATCATTCTCTGCTAGGCAGGGATAAAATTAGTCATTGGTGTTTGCGATACTTGACACCCTTAACTCCATCCTACAGAACAAGACAATACTACTGTACTATTTTGACCGAGTGTTCAGGTCACGCATCGCAGAGGGGGAGAGTGTTCTGTACTTACGCAACAAGCAAACAGGTGCAAAGACACGGTCCTGGCCACTGGGCCAGGGATCAATGGGATAGTGCTACGTACAAATGTCCAGAAGTATGTGTGTATGTGTATGGTAGATGGGCGAGGTTTACGTTTGGGCATGACAAGGAAAACAGGGGAAGCCCCAGCATCCAGGTCTCCCATCCTATCAGACGGTCCATCCACGGAAACTCAGTACAGGCATAAAGTACTAGTACTGTGTTCCTACAGTCACTTCTCCCCCACGAGGTATCTCACTCTTCCCAGTCCTACGAGTACCACCAAGCTCGACTATCGATACATTGAAGGGTTTTGCTGTCGGTGCGTTACGGCTCTATGGTTCGTGGACGTTGGGTGTTGATAGTGAGAAGTTGACACTGGAGGCAGTTGTGTCATTGAATGTTGCTGGTGGTGGTGGAACGATATAATTTGGGGCTGCTGATCAGTTGGTAAGGTGGGGTGCTAATAGACAGGCCGGAAGTTTTCGTGACGCTGAGCTAGGCTTGAGGCCAGTTCAGTCGGTTGACTTGTTGGAAGGGAAGGGAATGTAAGAGCTCGAGGCTTTAGGAGTGCCTGAGCATCACGGAGGGCTCTAAACAGAACACTTACGAGTCTCGTCACGGATAACAGACAGTAGTGAACACTTAATCAAAAAGCACTATCCATGGACGATTGACGGTCATGACGCGACCCAATCGACAACATTGCTTTGTCGCCGTACCAGTCAAGCCCCTCGGTACATGGATGACTCTTCAAGGTACTGGCGAACCGAAAGTGCTATGACGACCTAGACAGGATCGACGAGCTTGACGAGACTAATCCCTTTGGACAGGCTATTCACCATGGCAGCCCTTGCAAAAGGATGCGACTTCAGGTTTTGGTGAACGATATCTCCGAGGTGTGTCAAATCTAAATTCACCTGTCGCTGGATCACTTATCAACCTGTCCCTTGGGGCATTGGCACACAAAATCTTATTATGTCCGGTGATGTATGTACCTTCCATAGCGTTTTTGTGCCATACGTCCAACTGTAAAACGCAGGTCTATGTATTTGTTCAATGAATGGCATTACAAACTCCTCTCAACTTGAGACCAGATCCTCCTCCATGGTTTTATCCAACCGACTCAGTCAGATCCCCATCCTTCTTTACACCCAGATTATCCTCAGCCTGATTCTGATTGGCATCGCAACCCTCAACAGCAGCCTGTCATGAATCATGATCACTCAATATATTCAATCTGGTCTGCCAACATCTGAGTCAAGACGCTTGGAAGAACGTCCAGTCTACCCACAAAAGGCTCCGTTGGTTCTGCTGCATTCAGAAGCTTCTCTCCACAATCTCCCCACGATGGCGAGTACCTCATCTTCGACAGACGTAACTAAAGACGCCATCTCTCTCTGTTGACAACTTGGACAAGGACAACACTGGCTTCGCGGTTGGCATGGCTATGATGAGTTTTGGTCAGAACAGCCTGGACACAACTGCTGACTCTGCGACCTTGGTCGGAATAGGGGGCGAGCCAGACCCTGTTCCAAATTATCCATGCCCCTCTTTTTTCCCCTCTCTTTTTTTCTGATCTTTTCAGAAAACTGGTCAAATTTACACTCTGCCAGAGATTGTATTTTACTGTTCGACGTCCATATTGCGCTACGAATTGTAATTATTCTATAAAGCTGTTGTATCTTAGCAAGGTCTGCGTAAAGACACGTGGGATTGAATCCATTAACAGTATCTGAATCTTACATTAATATTGTTGTTATCCACCTTCCCCTTTATATCCTAACTGTTCTTCAGGACAGTCCTATTGAATATTTATTGGATTTGATATGACTATTCCAGCACATTGTCCCCACAACACACCATATGAGGCTGAAGAAAAACTCAACCATTCAATTAAATAAAAAAAATATAGAAAAAAGACAAGGAATTGGATTTTAAAACCTAAAAAAGTTTCCAACAATGTGCATAAATATTAGTTCTACATTACTAACTGGGTTCTAGCTTGCCCTCTCTCAACCAATTTGCTAGATCACCAATATGGTAGGGACCCAAGAACCAAAACACAAGGGTAGACTTGCTCCTGATTATACTTTTTTTGCCATACAGAAAGTCATCTTGGGTGGACAAACAATCTAGAGAGACAAGTTTACAATGGGTAACATGGTTTCAAACTAACTATAGTGGGTAGACAGGGTTATGAAATGTTGAGTTTGAACAATGTAGGACAAGAGGGGGAAATTTGTTGCAAACATGCAATAAGTTTTGTCTCAACCTACCTATCTACTATTGCAACATGACATATAAAATAGTCAGTAACTAAGAGATGAAACAGACTTATTTGAGTGTGAAGCTCAACATTCCAACATACCTCTGTGAGCAATACACTAAAACATACTTTTCAGCACAGCCCTGTAATCAAAAGCAATTGGTAGATTAGTGTCCAGCACTTGTTGACCTAATATCTCAATGAGTACTGATTGCTTTGGAACATTTTGCACATTTTCTAAAAGGTCTTCTTAAGGGCTTTAAGGTGCATTTGAGATCATCAAAATTGTGCAAGTACCCATGAAGTTATGGCTGAATAAAGTTTGTGACAACAACACCATAATAGATAGCAAAGTAATCATAATAGTTGGATAGACTAGAGCAGGAACCTCAGCACTAGTACCAGTGACACATATGTCATAAACCCACCTGGACCTAAAATTATATGACTAGAGGGATGGGAAGAACGAGACCTATTCTTGGATGGATTAGACAAAGCATACTAAAAATAGAATGAGAAATAAGATAAGATAAGATAGGGATTACATGACAGGTCATATGATGGAACATTCTGGAAGGGTTGCAGGAAATTACTTAAGCATACACATAGACAAATAGAAATAGAAATTGTGTATAAGTAGGTAGAGCAATCTAAAGAGAGACTCCATTGAGTTCTCTTTGTTTCTCTCTTAATGTTGAGTGTGATAAAAAAGTCGTCTTGACCTGCCTTATCATTACAACATGCACCTACAATGCAGATAAAAATAATAAAATCAACACAGACCTGGGATGGCTTAACAGAGATGGAACAAAATTGAAAGATTGGTGGAAAAACATCAGACAAGAAAGTCACTACAATATCAGCCCAATTCAGAGGGGGCACAGTAGACATTTATGCTCAGAAGCAGATTGACAAAATTGACAAAGAAGGCAGCTCCCAAGATGGGGATGTCTTTGCAAAAGAAATCAAACTGTTGTTTAGCATACCTCATTATATTTGAGGTATTGGCAGCCAAGGCAGGAGTGAACAATACACATGCCATATTTTTGTTAAAGGTCTCATGTGAAAGGAGTTCTCTTTGCAGAAAAGACAGATACCCAAGTGGGCCACATGAAAGTAGAAGTAATGGTTGTGATTCCCTGAAGAGCCTTTTTTTGTTTTCTCATTTTGCTTTCACTGGGTACCTCATCACTCATTCATGGTGAAGCTCTCTCTGCTTCAGCAATCTTTGATAAGATAGCTTGTAGCTTTTTGGCAAGTCCTGGAGTCAGTTGCATAGGTCCATCAGATGTCACCAAACGATACGCGGGCATAGGTTGGTACGTCTCTGGGCGAATCTACGGTAGCAATCAATCGCAGGTCGTTCCCCACAAATTCGACAGTCAGAGTACCTCATTGTTTTCCACTAGAACTGTTCCAATGATATCATCTGGATCCCCGATTCGGTTGAGAGCTGGTATGTTGCGTTGGTCTATCCACGTTAAAAAACATTCATTAGCTGTTTCGGTTCAAAAGTTGGACATACCGTGAATATGCATCCAGCCATGGTTTGTTTGCACAGCCATTGCTTTCTGAGTCTCATCAATACCCTCTGTGAGCCCATCCTTGATCGCAGAGTGTAGCACTTCAACAAACGCAGCTAGACTTATGTCAACTAAAAGCCTGTATCGGCAAAACTTTGGCTCACGATTCGGGACAAAATCATTGGGGTTCAATGTAGATCTAGATGGGGGACTCGAAGCTGAGCATGCGGCACCTTCTTGGGTAGGCACCCATCCTATTATAGTCTTTGACGAAGACAGTGGCGGGATTTCGGGAGAAAAGGATAGCGCACATGCTGGGAATGACATGGATATAGATGTTGGCAGTTCAACACGGTGATAGAAAAGGCGTGATACAGGATCGTTCGGGGGCTGAGAACTTGAGAAGCGGATAGCAGGCTGCAAAAGTCTGAGATTGAAACGAACATGCGACGATGGGAGGATAGGAGAACAGAACGGTCGAGGGATCCTATGGGACAGATTCCTTGCCATAAAAAGACCTTGGGTCCACCATACTTTGTTCATGACTTGTCGCTAATTTTGATGTGGACGTAATAATTTCTGACTAATGTAGACAGGGGCTACAATGAAACTACTTTGGAATAATTCAACGTTGTGGTTCAAGAGAGCTCCTTTAATAATTATCAAAACATATCTCGGACTAGTATTCGATATCTCGGACTATTTGACGATAGAATTGACACCACGGGCTATTGGATAGATCAGTCAACTGTATATCTTTGCACAAAGTCAAGCATGTGCATACCAGATAGGTATTCTTTGGCCATACTTGTATTCTGTGCATATCTCATATAAGCACAGCTCTCAGAGTACATCCAGCAAAAGAAACAGACCAGAGACTTGATATACTCATACACGCTCTTGTCATGATAACGTAGGCCGGTTGCTGGATCTGTGTATAGTGCCTGGAGAGGGCGTCAGGATATTTCAGTTGCATTAGAAGTGTCTCCTATCACCTCAAGCCCAGTAATGTCACAATACCGGCTCTGAGGAAGGACAGACGGTGGTGCTTCGATCGAGGTATCTGCATCCAGAGAACGAACCGTTATTAAGAACTTGGCCTGGAGAATATCACACACATGTAGCAGTCTCTTCCTCGTCCTCTCGAGTCCGGGACCTCGCCCCTTCTCTATCAACATGCATCCTGAATTGCCCCTGAGCCTCCGCTTCCGCCCTCGCCTGGTGACATCTCTCCCGATCGGCCTTCTCGTATTCGCGCTCCTGGCCTAGGATAGTTTTCAGATTCTTTACCCTTCGTTGCGTATTCTTTGTGTAGTGAGGATTTTTGAAGCGTTTAGGGATATGAAGGTATGAATATTGCTCTGCCAGAGACTTTATATTGGTCAAGATTTCTTGTCAACTCCGAAGGAGGGAAACACTGACAGGTATGTAGGAAGTTGCAATTCCATCTGAGGTCGTGATTTTCTTCTTAATAGTACCTTTTGGGGGCCTGGAGGATCGCTCAATGTAAGTAAAGAAGGAGCTGCAAACTCACATGAGGATGGGTGGGACAAAATCGATTTCTGTGACATCAAATTACTGTTACATCAACCTTCCCTCCTCCGCTTATGGTCATCGAGAAGAAACGTCAGGATTGGAATCAAAACTCAAAAGGCGCAACACAGAAATGGAGGCCCTTGATAATTTTCCCAAGCTAACGGAACGGAGTCAGCCTGTAACAAACTCGTTTCCGATCGTTGAAGATTCAGATTCAGAGGAGAGGGAGGGGCTTTGGAGAATAGACGATGATCTACTAAGATGAAAGTAGGATGCATGCAGGCGAAGTGCTATTCAAAAGAGACAAGCACAGAAAGAGCCTAGTGGAGTGTAGATTTGTATCTCGTTCAAATACAGCTACTACAGCTGGCCACTTACACGAAAACCATTCCGAATGCCGAATGTCAAAAACATGTACAAGGACTCATGAATGTGATATGTGGAAAAGTCAAAGAAACTGTTCTCAAATACGACGTCAGTTGGATTGCTCAGACCATCATTAAAAGGAGTCAACAGAAAGATCAAAATGAGATTGCTCTTGAGCTCAAGGGCAAATATTGTGCCCTCGTTCAGAACAGATATTCACAGGTTGCACCAGGTTTTTGGATCTTCAATAGTGAGACTGACAATTTTCTCACTTTCTTATCGCAAAACTCATCCGTCTTTGCTTTGGACAGTCTTTAAACAGTCAGCGTGCAGATAGTAATTACACGATAACAAGGTGTTTCATTATTTTATTACAATGGCCCCATTATATATAAATGGAATTTCTTCTTCCACTTTCCATTACCTATTTGCTAAAGGTCAATTTCAGAAGCAGTAGCTCAACCTGCATGCCCCAAACTTTCCTGCATGTCTTCTATCGCTTTTCGTAGCTTTTCTGCCTGACCGACATGGTCCGCATGGTCTACCAGATTTGTCACATCAACTTTTTCCCCGGTGTGCTCCCTAGCTCTAGACAAGAGCCTTTCCGTCGCCCATTTTAGGTATCCACTCTTAGTTGATTCCCAGGGTCGCTTTCCAGGTTCCGAAAGCTCGGCCCGAGTAAGTGTAGCGATGGTTGAAGAATCAAGAGGATCAAGTGAAGAGCAGGCAGTGTACATGGCCTCGAGTTTGGAGGGAAGCGTGGCTAGAGTCGGAAAAGAGGGATGTTGGAGCACAGCGAGTTGTCGTAAACATCGTTCGGATTGGCGACGCTGGTAGGCTGATGAACGGACAGCAATGGCTAGCATTCGCTTCAGTTTTCGTTGCTAGAGGCAGTGAGTATGTAGAGGATGACATCTCAGCATCAAGGCATACTGCATCAATCTTTCGCCGTAGTTGGTCAATATGGTCGAGCAAATCTTGTTCTCTCGCGACGGTGGCAGTGAGATCAAGTTTCTCGTGGTGGGGTAGCACCACAGGTAGATCTTGAGGAACAACAAAGATGTTTCGAAGTGACCAAGCTTCAAAAAAGTCAAATGCAATATCGGTATGGTACTCGAGCAGGGTTTGGAAAGCTACAAGCCCTTGTTCGACCTCCTGCGTGCCATCCCAATCGCCTCCGAGTTTCTCTGCCCGTTGATCCATCCATTTCTGTAAAAATTCCTCCATACCATTGACCCCATCCTGCACAGCTTGATTGGCGACGTTTATAATATCGTCGAGGAGAAGTTGAGGAGAAAAGCCCAGAGCTTCACAGACGAGTAAGGGGCGCGTACTCATTTGGTATCCGTCACGCGTTCTGTCACTCGCTTAACATTGATTCCACGCAAGTCTGATGATCATTGTTCGATCACTCGACAAAGGATTGAAGGATTTTGTCACTCATGTGTAAAATGACACGGTGCAGAATCATGACAAAGCACTTCCTGGGTATAATTCTTGACTCCGGATTGATCTCATCCTTGGCTACTTGTTTCCTTGATCTTCCATTCTGTGCAGATTGATCCATGTCTTTACTTGATACCTACTCCATTCAGGGGGAGGCTCAGACCGTTCTCTGGGAGGGGATTCTCCTTAATCCTCGCCATAATTCTCTGCCAGATGATGGAATTCAGGACGCTGCTCGCAAAATCACATTCTCCGGGTCAAGACTGCCGTCCATCCCCATCAACTGGCGGTTCGCTGAGAGCGTCTCAGCTCTTAAAGCCTTCGAGGGTGCAATGCTCAATGTGTTACTTCACAAAAAATATGGAATTCCTTACCAGAATATCCATATCAATACGTAAGAATGCTAATCCTTAATTGCCTCTGGTACCAATTCAAGATTTTGTTGTAGCGACCATGCCCAGCTATTTATCATGTCACCCTTCCCCCATCTGACGCGGATTGAACATGGAAATAAGAAATCCTCAGATATGCCGGGAGATCTACAAGACGATTACGAGAAGTATTTTCCTAATCGTGACATCCATCACACCGTGGACGATCGAGCAACCAGCAACATATACAAGACTGGGGACGGAAGGTATTACCATGTTCATGGTATATCTGCCTCTCTTCGTGATTAAGAGTTCCTTTTGATATCATCCTCATCAGCTAGCCTCAATCCAAATATCTCCCAAAAGGCTTTAGACATCGACCAAATCAAGTATCTCAATGCCTCCTCATTCGAACAAGCTTGCATCCCCTTCCAGGAAGCAACATCCAAGTATTCTTCCACGGAACTAGACACCCTCATGAATGACGAACACCGCCAAGCTGGTACCATCTGTTATTCCATCGACGAATTTCGCGCAACGGACCACGCGGAGGCCAACGCCCACGTTGGCTTGTACGAAATGCATTACTATCCGAGTTCCACACAACGCCCCAGCTGGTGGTCCGACATACCCGGACATACCTCCCACGTCCGACCTCTGTTTGGCCTCAAAATCGTCGACCTGACGCGTATTATTGCTGCTCCGTCTGTCGTCCGCGATCTCGCCCAAATGGGTGCTAGTGTCATGCGTATCACGGCACCTCATGTTACTGACCTATCCCAACTTCAGCTGGACTTGGGATGGGGTAAGTGGAATGCACACTTGGATTTGCGGAAACAAGAGCATCGGGCACAACTTGAAAATTTGATCATGGATGCCGATGTCGTCATCGATGGATATCGTCCGGGTGTGCTCAAGAAATGGGGATTTGGAAAGGAGGAGATCCTGGACCTGGTCAAGGGAAGGGAGAAGGGGATCATCTATGCGCACGAGAACTGTTATGTGAGTGTGATCGCTATCTCATTGGAGTCTCCATCTACTATGTGAACTGCGACTAGGGATGGAACGGACTTTGGGCACACAGGTCAGGTTGGCAGCAGATCAGTGATGCGGTGCGTGGCAGTCTCATAATTTGACTCCATCTGACGATCAATACAGGTTACCGGTGTATCACTTGAATTTGGCCGTGCCATGGGACACGATGAACCAGTTACCCCTGTGTTCCCCAATTCTGACTTTTGGTAACCCAGTCCTCAACGATCCCACACTGCCCACAAGCTCATGAGCACATAGCACAGGTATAGCCGGGGCAACTGGTATCCTCAACGCCCTCATCCTGCGTGCCCAAACGGGAGGCTCTTTCGTTGTCGATGTAAATACCCATGCACCATCCAACTCGAACTGCGATAGATATACTGATATCATTCATTGTAGATCGCCCTCAACTACTACTCCCAGTGGCTCATCTCATCCTGCGGAACATACCCTCCAGAAATATGGGACGATCTCTGGACACGCTACGATCGTTTCGTCTTTCGCTCCACAGACAACATGGCCGTCACCATCCCCGCTTACATGAAAATGCTGCACGAAAAGAAGGCTCCGATTCTTGACGAACAATTTTTTGAGATCAGGAAAAATGGTGCTCTTGGTGTTGACGTCAAGACGATCAAGCCGATCTTGGGGTTTGAGGAGGAGAGCGTTAAGTTGGGGTACAATGTAGGATCGCGGCCGAATGGCACGGATATGGCTAAATGGCCAAGCGACCTGATGACAGAAATTGTAGTCTAGTTTGACAATGCCAATGACTGTTCTCCCCAGATTACCTCTTTTCTTGAGCAGATTCTTAGGTAGCACTGACTCTACCTGGATTTCATCGTCATTGTTGAGGAGAGGGCTTTGGGAGTTGAGATGATTGGAATGTCTGAAGCATCATCTTGCTTTTGCAATCCGCATTCAAATTTTCCAACACAATACATGCAAATGCAATTCTCACCTGGCAAACATATGTCTACTGATCAAAGACAAACAGTACACAGGAATAAACTCCTTTCTTCTACCCTGAGCATCTTCAGTGAAATAATGCCTACTGCAGAGTTGATCGATTCATCTTAGCGGACATTCCATGAGATTGTGTGAACCATCACCAAGGTCGAACGAAACGACCCACCATTCTAAATTGCTGGACCTGTCAATATCGTAGGAATACAAAAATTATTTATAGTAAAGTCATTGTGATACAGAGTTGATACAAAACGCATCACATAGGAGTGTTTGAGAATGATACTGCAAGAGTTTGGGCTAATGTGGCACTAGATCAACAACTTCAGCATCACCTGGCCTTTGAAAAAACAAGACATCACTCACGATTCAATAAATCTAGTATAACATGTATTTTCTTTGCGCGCTTCAAGTCGCAACCCTGACTTGCTGATAACAATGGATTAATCTGCTTCTCGTAGTAACGCACATAATCTATAGAGTATGACGAGGCAATCGAGCTCAGCGATGTATTGATAGGAATTTCACTTGCTATTTTGAGCATGTGTATAAGGTGAATAGCCGGCAAAGAGAACGCAGAAACTCACCGAAAACACCAATAGTCAGACTTAGATTCAACTCAGCGTTCAAACTGAACCCCCGAGGAACGAAGTCATTGAGGGCAGCATCAGTCGTAAACCATGATCCAGTCCACTACAAGCTGCCGATTACCAACGTTTTTGGATCAGACAGATGGCATTACATACGAAATACCGCACTTGAGTACCATCTGACATCTGCATTCCTACTACGATAAACCCACGTCCTAAGCAGAACGGAACCGTGCTATCCAGGATCCCACTCATGAACTCTCCAGAAGGCACCATTGTAAGATTGAATACGAGTTGACTGTCTTCAGTCGTGATCTGGTCCGAGGATGACTGACTTGAGTTTTTCCCTACCCAGAATCGATTGTCGTCTGTCGATAATGAGCTTTGATATAGGGATAAGAATGAAGGGGGCTCACAAGGCCGGTATCGTCCATTAGTATAATTGAATTCATCTGAAAATGCCAAGACATAGTCGACATCGTTTATACCGATGAGGGTATATGCACTTGAAGGTGTCGACTGATCTACAAAAGTGGAATATGTCCTTTTCGGGTATCTTGTATTCTTTAAAGGGACGCATATATACATGTGCTACTCACCCTGTGAAAGGCGTAGTACTTGGCACAGTGAGAGGGAACTGTCCCGTAGAATTGATCAAATGGTTTGTCAAAATCAACTGATTTCGACCATGATTGCGGTAAAAAGCGATAGCTGGATATACAACGAAAAGCATGAGAATGGCAATCAACATAGTGACAAGTGTCGCAATGTTGACAAAGCCCCTCGAATCGAACAATCCTCTGCCTTGTATCCTTGTTATGTGACGATGAGGTTGCTGTGGAGAGCCGTATATGATATCCTCGTCATCAAAGAAGTAATTGTCATCAACCTCTGAATTGTAAGCATATGCGACAAAGCCCCGCTCAGTCTGAAAAGAAGGAGGATATTTTGAGTCGCTGGAGATAGTGAAGATAGATTCACCCGATGCTGAGCCTAGTGAAGCACGTAAAATATGAGGAGAGAATTCTACATGACGGCAGAGGATCATGGACGCCCGAGACGGCGAAGTGTTGAGCCCAGGCGGAGGGAGATAGGCACGAGACTCTCCAGACGCAATTTGAGACGACGATGTGGTCATGGCCACTTGAGTTGATAGCCAGAACAAAAATATAAATCACAAAGTCACATCTCCCTTTCAGTCACAGATTTCAGATCCAAGATGAACATCAGAACCACCACCCAAGTCACACCCCAAAGCAAACGTTTACTGGCTCGCAGAATCCAACAGGTCAACAGCGTCCCGAATACTAAAATCCATCTTAGAGCTCGTATTTTTTGTTTGTGGACATCTCGGTTGATGTAGTAACTTGCTTGTTCCCACGCTGTGGTATTCACTGCATTGATTATTCAATGTTATACCAAGTTTGACAGTCTGGACATACCACTTTGTGGCAGTGAAAGATGGTAAGTTAGTAACGAGGAAGCGGATGTACATCAGACCACAGCTGTTTATGAGCGCTTGATCAAAACATCCGCATATGAACGATAAAACAACTCGTCTGCTCACACTACCATCAAATGCTAGACCTCCCATGCGTCGACTGAAGAGAGCTTAGAGGAGCTGAATGTGCTCTTGAGCACATGGGAGACCGCATTGACTCGTGGAAGATGGGCACGGTGTTCAGCACTCAGCTCAGGTGCAAAAAAGTTTGGACTCGTCAACGCTTCTGCTAGGTTATTTCTGTACACCTCTCTAGGAGCCGGGAGAACAGCAAGGGTGTCAAGAAAAGTCGATTCGAGGGAGGGATTTATGTCTCGATCCAAATCTCAATGCTGGGTTCATAGTAGTGCGAGCAAGGAACGACATGGCTGACATCATAGTATGGATGGCAGAAGGTATAAAGAGGCGGGGTTCGGCACCGGTGGTGTTGGCGACTATCTTTGGTGGCTTGGTGTCGTTTGTGGCTAGACTATGTACCCTGAGTAGGTCTGCAGGGTCTGACTGGGAGACAGCAAGCAAGCTAGAAGAGCGCAGAGGGACGTCACAAAGGCAGCAGCTGATTCAAGGTGAGCCTAGTCAGTGTGTAACAACCATCTGAACAGAATAGACCTATTGGTCTTTATGTTTTTGATGGCTTACTGCAAGCTGAGTATGTCTCAATTTGTTCCAAAGTCAAGATCGAGTATAGAATGCAAGCCACGCAATCCTTCTTGGGCCAGCGTCACAACCACAACTTCATGTGACTGATCTATGAAATTCTCGTATCGCAATTATCATCACTGCCTTCATTGGTCTTGCTGAACACAAGATTTTTCCACGCGCCTGCGGTCTTCTCCTTGTTCGGAAGCTCACAATGAACATTATGTCACTCTAGAAAACAAGGACCATGTTTGCAATGTTGAGATTATCCTGCTCGATTTACACATTCATGAGGCTAGTAGCAGCAAGAAGAAGAGGATGAAAGTCAGAGACGCTATAGATAGGGGCATTACTATGAACCAGATACGTCGTTGCAAGGAATCTCTACTCAAGTTGGACATCAACTCTCTCGGCATTTGCGTTTTCACCAATATATGGCCAATGAGAGGGCGTATTGCGCGACAGATTGTTGGGGTGCAAAATATGGGCTGTAGTGAGTTGGTTACGCTGCCGATGATCAGTCTGTCCATACGTTCTCTGATTGTCCGCCAAGCATCATAGAAACCAGTTATCATTCAGAAAGGGGCTGTCGAATGGAATAGGAAGAGTTCATGCCAGCCATTCAAACACGATATTGGTATCATTTACAAAATTGCTGGCCGAAGCTACTTTGGTGAAAATCAGGGCCACCTTACCCGCGTCGGGTTCAAGATGGTCACAGTGCCCAAAGTTTTCCTATCATCATGATTGAACCTGGGTACATCACGGAGAAACATTGGAAGGTGTGGTTAGTTTGCTGTTGAAGTATTAAGACCTTACCAGAATTACGCCTCAGGCACAAGTTAATTCCGTTAAGTACAGTGTGGGACACATCCTATTACAGAGGAAGTTGTATGCCACCATATGCGAGAATTTTTTGTGCATCACTGGAAATTCATGTCCAAAGCAAGGTTATCGACTTATGGTTGCAGATAAATGATATGACAGTTCTGAAATGATGTGAGAAATCTTGGTGAATGTGGATGGGCCCAGAGCAGCTTGTGAGATCAAGAGCCCTGAACCTCGGCTCTGACCCACTTGCTCTCAATAAAATAACTATAAGGAATGAGAAGAACGGAGTAATAAGACGAGAACAGGCCTCAGGACGCATTGCGGATCCCGAAGATTCATTCAATGAGTCAGCTTCCTATCGGGGAAAATGCTCGTTTACGCTGTCCACATATTGACAATGTACTGCCTCTGTGACAATGAGCTCCCCTCCTTAATGATCTAATGATATATTATGATACATCGGCAATAGCTGCCATAGCTGCCAATCCAAGAATCAAGGAAGCGATCAATCGTCGTTTCCCAAGGCAAGTAGGCATTAAGCTTGTCGACTGTAGCACATAAAAAACTGGGGGAAGGGTGTGTTCGGATTCATTATCGGAGGAAGACTAACAACTTCTTCCAATGAGTCTGAGTGCACCAGATCACCAACCCAGCAAAACGTGGCTCCAAGATCCTCTCTAAAGTGCAACGAGTTTTACTCCAGATGACAGCCTAGCAAGTTAGGTTATACCAACAGTTCATTATTCCAGAAGAGACCTGGGATCCTCGTAGGTAAGAGAATGCGCTGGCCAATGTCGAATGAGAAATGTTACGATCGATGGTATCGTCCACATATATGCCAGCGCCTTCCAGGAGATTAGACTGAGGAAAGCATTGAATGTCAGCTATCAAAAACGCGACAACCATAGGCCGCATGGAAAGATGCGCCGGCTAGTGGAGATGAGACGTGTCTACACTTAAAGCTAGCGTGTCACGGGCTTGCCAACTGATCATGTATGAAAGCCAAAGATGGTACTTGTTTCCTATTCCAGGGATGAAGCCACACTGGAAGCAATATTAATACAAAATCATCAAGTTGTGCAAACGTGCACACGTCTTCCAGCGTTTGTTTCACTGGATGAGCATGGTTGAGTTGCGTCTGTGATCAACCTGCAGCGAACCCTTGTCACGATACAACCAAAGAGTAACTTACTAGAAGCTTCATCCAAGATTCTCATTTAGAGGCTCGGACTAGTTTAGAATACCGTATTCGGAAGAATTGCAAAGATAGTCACAGACAGAGGACCACCTGATTTTCGCAAGTACAGATAATGGGAGTCAGTAATGATTTCGACTTCCGCGAAGCCAACCCCGAGCAATCGGTAAGAGTCAAAGCTGTATCTAAGGCTGATACGTGTAGGCTTGCAACAAAGAGATTGCCTTTGATGAGGATGACAAAAGGATTCAGGCTAGCATAGGTGTTTGGTATAATATGTTTCTCACGGTGTGCAGATGCTACCCGATCGGTTGGTGCTGTAACGGATTGAAAAATCTCCTCGTGGCCTGGTCACAGCGGCGTTTGCCGGGTGTTTGATGAATAGACTAAATAATTACCCACTACACGAGGTATGAGTAGGACTGGATTGGAAATGGTGAATGTGGTGGTATGTTGAGGAGGTTACACTGACTGTGAATAACTTTTCGAGCGGTCATTGTGCAAAGTAGTGAGCAAGTCAATGCTACACGTTCCTACACCAATATGAATTCATGGACTCACAAGGTTGACTAATCTTCGATCGAGGTTCCTGATTGATACTGGTAACACTGCAATACTTCCGGCGAAGAGGGCTATTCTTGCAATGAGCACCCCAAAATCTTGCCCTGCCAATACTCGGAAGATGAAGACCATGAGAATGCCCAAGAAAAGGCACTGATTTTCCTTATACCTGATATGACTTGCCTATTCATCCAGGGAAAGTTGGGTGAATAGTATCTCCCGAGTTTTACGTGATCTCAAATAGATCTTGTTCCCTGCAGTAGCAAGATCAAGATCCATTGCAAGGCGTGAGATTTTCCGCCACTGATACAAAGGCTGTATAAGTTTCAGCCTATCTAGGGTTCAGTTCCTCACCCACTCCAGTCCTTCAAATTGTTTTCAAATCATCCTTTTTATCCACAGTCTAGGACGGAACGCTATACACATCATGACTCACGCTTCCACAGCCGCTCCCATTGTCCCTCAGTCCCCCAAAACAACAATTCCTTCATATCTTGTCGCCTTTCCTAGTTTTTCCCGCTCTCTCCACTTGTTAACGTCTGCTACGAACGTAGAACATATACACTTGCATGCTTCATCATTTTCTCGGCATCCTCAACATAGTGAAGCCAAGGTATATGCTTACATTCTCAGTATTAACAACGATACTCACAATCCTGACCACCAGCTCAAAGCTGCTCTCGACAGGAACCTCGCTATTACTCAACAAAAGCAGGAGGAGGAACAGCAGAGACGTCTGGTAGAGATGGAAAATGCTGCCAGACTGAGGATACTCGAAGCACAGGAGGGACAGGTACGTCTCGGGCTCTTTTCCGAATATGACGACCTGGTAATCGTAATTGTGATCTGCTTCAGGACGATTTTGAACCGTCTTCTCCTCTCACTATAAGAACTCGAGTGAGTTTCAATCCTGACTCAGACGTATGTGTCTGCTTACCGATTTTGTTATAGAAAACAAGAACAAACTGAAAAATCTTGACCCATCCAACATTGCCGGTGTGGCTAACGCTTAGGTCCTTCAGATTGCTATTGCATCTAATGGTTTTGCTTTTGTGTTGTTTTGTTCTGTGATTCGCACTGTACCATCATATGTTGAGACTCTGCTCCAGTCCTGTGTCCTTTCTCAATCGACCCTATCATCCTATGTATTTACTTTTCTAAAGCTTGTCTCATAAATAAGACGAAACTTATTCAGATAATGACAGTGAGCATCACATAGTAGTGAGATTCACCAGCTGACTCACCTAGATAGTGTCCAGTGGTACTGAGAGATGTAAGAGGTGGAATGTTAAATGTCCTTGTACACAAATGATCACAAGTAGTATGATAAGAATGATGTGGAAGACAATTACCTGACGGCCAAAGATCCAATTCCAACCATCACCATCTCCCCTCTTGAGGCCGTGATGGCTCCTGGGGGGACCCCTACTCTACCAAACCTCTACCACTAGTATTGTCATGATTTCACCTTCCACAACATTGTCTATTTATGTCTGGCTCATGATTGTTGCAACATGCATTGGATGCATTGTACCAGTCAAGGCTCTTGCTAGTGGAGCTTTTCTTGCTTTTGTCTCCTAAAGAGCAGCATCCAAAACACAGATGGTAGTCCAGAAGGATTGTGCTGAGTTAACACCACTGTCCAGGTGGTTTTGTAATCCCCTAATCAAAAACCCAATGGTAGAGCCCCAATGCTTGAAACATGGGTGGGCTGCCTTTGCTTCACCTTTACCATTGCAAGAAGTCACATAGGTTGGGCTTTGACAAAGAATTGGGAATATGCCATTGATAGAATGAACTGACTTAGGCTCTTCTCATAGAGCTTTGGCTCACTGAGAAGTTACTGGTACCTACCTGAAAGGGGTCTGACTGGAGTACCTGTTTTAGTGTCTGTTCACAAGTGTTATATATGAGGAGAGTTGGCCTGGTTGCAAGGTATAGAGAGCTAGGGGGAGGAGCAAGACATTGGCAGGAGCTTATCTTGGACACTGGTATCTGTTATTTAGTGTATAATTTCTTCTCTACCTAGACTACTGACTACAGTTGGGGTTTGGGAGACATGCTTACAACATGTGTCAGGGGTGTGTAGCTACCTTTATATAGTGCTGCCACAGACTACAATCAAGCACTGTGTAATAAATTGTTGATTTAAAAAAAAAGACAATTACCTGATATGTGCTTCTATGAGCAAATTGATATATGATCTAATACTCACTCTCACTAAGTATATAAGAATTTGCACAAGTGAATAGTATTTCACACAGAGTAGTGTACTAGTAAAAGAAGTCAATATACTTCAGAGTAGCTGGACCTGTAAAATTCTAAGTCTATAGGTTATGGTTAATGTACAGTAGAGAGTGATATAGGTACAGTCCTTACCTCAGGAGTCACCTATCAAGGTAGATGTTATGAAATGGCAGGCAAGCTAGGGGATCCATGGCAGCGGATTATTTTATTTCTTTTTCTTTTTCATTTATTATGTAATAATATAAAGTACACGGGACACTATGACTCAAAAGGAGTCCGTGAGATAATTCGAGTAGACAAATACTAGTAAACACAAATTTGTGTATAAGTAACTAGGCCAATTAGCGAGGACTCTAATGAGTTCTCTTTGTCAACTCTGACTTAGAATGTGGACTTAAGTTATCACAACTAATGTTCACTACACTAGAACTCATTTGACACTCCCAGAGCACCAATCATCCTAATCCTTGTTCACTCTTACTCTCACATAATCAACCCTCGACTGGTGATCAACTCCGATCACTAGTCACCTTCATACATAGCCGGGCTACAGGCTTAAGTGGACTGACCGGGAAGTTTAGACCCTGGAGGTGGACGACTGGGACCATACCTGGGCCCCAGTGTAGACCAGATCTTACAACTAGGTGGGCTTAGTAGTTACTTGTAAAAACTTTTGCTCTATCAGCCTTGTGCTGCTGGTCCATTGTGACTAGTTGTCATAAATTGCCCACCTGAACCAAAAATAGTACGGCTAGAGGGATGGGAAGAACGAGAGTTATTTTCAGATGGACTAGATGAAGGATTCTAAGAATAGAAAAGGAGAGATAAGATGAGATGAGATCACATGACTAGTCACATGATGGAATCTTCTGGAAAGTTCAGTAGTTACTAAGCATACACATAGACAAATAAGATTTGTGTATAAGTAGGTAGCACAATCCACCAAGGGACTCCATCGAGTTCTCTTCGTTCTCTCATAACATTGAGTGTGATAAGACATTCGTCTTGATTAACCTTGTCATTACACTAGTACATGCAAAGGAACATTGTTACATCCTTAAGAAGATGATTAGAGTAAGGATCTTCCCTAAGAAGTGATAGTATAACCCTAGTATTAGGACAGTAGCTAGTAGGGCATTATGAACCTGGCTGGGTAAAGATTTGCACCCTAGCAGACGTAAGTAGTCAGTAAGATAGTCAGCTGAAGAAACATTGGTCAGTAAAACCCATAACAAATATACCTTTTTCTACACAACAAATTCGCCCTTCTAAGAACAGCATACTATGTCCTTGGAAGCATATAACAACCTACTAAGCAAAATGCTTAATACTAGGTGAGCACTCGCCAAAACAAGATCAGAATTGGAAGAAAGAGAGGGAAGGAAATGTTGGGGATGTAAGCAGTTCAGCCACCTGGCCAAGAACTGCAGGAACAAGGGAGGAAAGGTAGAAAGAAAGAAGAAAATGACAAATAAATTTGGAATGCTGGCAAGTAGGGTAATGTAGTGTGGAGTGAGAGAAGTAAGAAGGCAGGAAGTAGTAGAACAAGTGGTAAAATGCTTTCAGTGTGGAAAGGAGGGACATAAGAAATGGGAGTGTATGGAGAAGAAAGAAATAAGAAGACAAGAAGTGGCACCAAGGCAAGAAGTATGGGAGAAAGTAAATAAACACTGTGGGGCAAAGAAGCTGCCTCCAAGAGGGGCAGTCATGAGCATGAATGGATGGATGATGCAGTGGGAAGTTGTGATACTAGTAGAATGCCGGGGGTATGATTACAAAGGGATAAAGACCCAGGAGAACTAGGAGCAAGGTTTCCTAGGTAAGGAGCAGCTGTGTAACATGTGGTGCAGAGGATGTAAAGAGGCATGGAATTAGAGAGATAGAGAGGCAGAATGTGGAAGAGCAGAAAGAGTAAAATGTGGCGCTTGTAGGGGTAAAGATACAGTGACAGGAGGAAAAGTAGAAAGGAATAAGAAAGGAGAAGTGTTCTGTCCACCTTGTAGGACAGGAAAGAAAGTGCCATGGTAGAACTAGGGAGGGAAGGTAGAACAGTCAATGCCTAGGGCCCAGAAGGGGAGGGCTTGAATCACTGATCCAGAGAAGAGACAGAGAGAAGTCAGAAGAACCTTGAGGGGTCTGCGAGAAGTGTGGATGCAAATAGAAGTGGAGAAAATTGACACTTATGAAGGAATATCAGTGAAAGTATTGCTAGATAGTGGAGCCACGGGACTCTTCATAAGTAAGAAATGTGCAGAAAGAGGAGGATTCAAATTAATAAAGCTTAAGAAGCCAATACTGGTGAGAAATGTGGATGGTACTGGAAATAGTGGAGAAGTAATTCTGCATGAAGTAGAAGTAAATGTGTACTTCAAGGGACATATAGAAAGAGTAAGGATAGATGTATGTGATCTGGGGAAGACAGAAGTGATATTGGGAATGCCTTGGCTACAGGCACATAATCCAGAAATAGATTGGAAGAAAGGGGAGGTTAAAATAATAAGGTATCCACTAATATGTGGATGCTATACAGGTAAGAAGGAAATGGGTCCAGAAATTAAGAGGAGAAGAAAAGGAAAGAAGGAAGTCCAAGAGAATGAAATCAAAAGGATTAGGTAGGCTGCAGATAAGAAAGAGGACTGGGGAAGAGAGGAGAAAATAGAGTTGGACCATCGAAAGGTAGAAGCAATGGTGCCACAAAAATTCCACAAGTGGCTGAAGATATTTGGAAAGATGGAGTCAGAGAGGATGCTGATAAGGAAGATATGGGATCATGCCATAGATCTCAAAGAGGAGTTCAAGGCCAGCAAGGCACAAGTATACCCACTCTCTAGGTTTGAGAGGGAAGAGGTTCAACAATTCATTCAGGACCACTTGCGAAAAGGATATATAAGGCCTTCAAAGTCACCACAGACTTCTTCAGTTTTCTTTGTAGGAAAGAAGGATGGTGGAAAGCATATGGTCATAGACTATCATAGACTCAACAAGCAGACAGTCAAAAATAACTATCCATTGTTATTGATCACCAACTTAGTAGACTCAATGGAAAACAAGAAACTGTTCACTAAGATGGATTTACAATGGGGCTACAACAATGTACGCATCAAGGAAGGGAATGAGTGGAAAGTAGCCTTTACTATACATGTGGGGTTGTTTGAACTGGTGGTGATGTTCTTTGGAATGACGAATTTGCTGGCAACATTCGAGGGGATGATGAATGAGATCATGAGAGATCTTATCAATGAAGGAAAGGTAGCAGTATTTGTGGATGATGTGCTGGTAGGCACAGATAGTGAAAAGGGGCATAACAAGATTGTGGCAGAAGTACTAAAGAGGTTGAAAGAGAATGACCTGTATGTGAAACCAGAAAAGTGTTTGTGGAAAGTTAATAAAGTGAACTTTCTGGGAGTAGTAATGGGTCAGGGGAAAATCAAAATGGAGGAGGAAAAGGTGGAAGGAGTGTTGAACTGGCTAGTGCCAAAAACAGTCAGAGATGTCAGAAAATTCTTGGGACTCACCAATTACTATAGGCAATTTATTAAGAACTTTGCAATGCTTGCAAAGCTCTTGAATATGTTGACAAGGAAAGACAAGAAGTGGAGATGGGGGGAAGACCAGCAGAAGGCATTTGAGCAACTGAAAGAGATCTTCACAACAAGACTATTGTTAGTAGCACCCAACTTAGACAAAGAATTCAGAGTCAAGGTAGATGCTTCCAATTTGCAACAGGAAGAGTGTTGTCCATTAAATGCAAAGACAATAGGTGGAGACCAGTAGCTTATATCTCTAAATCTCTAAATGAAACGGAATGTAATTACAAGATTCACAATAAAGAGATGTTGGCAGTAATTAGATGCCTAGAGGCCTGGAGACACTTCTTGGAAGGAGCAAGGGGGAAGTTTAAAATTTGGCCGGACCATAAGAACTTAGAGTATTTCATGAGCAATCAGAAATTAAACAAACGACAAGCGAGGTAGGCTCTGTACCTCTCAAGGTTCGACTTTATTTTAAAACATGTATCTGGGAGTAGAATGGGAAAGGCAGATGGCTTAAGCAGAAGATCAGATTGGGAGATAGGAGTAGAAAAGGATAATGAGGAGCAGACGTTAGTAAAGAAAGAATGGTTGGAGGCTAGAGTAACACAGGTGTCAGAAGTGATCATCAAAGGAATAGACATCCTGGACAGGATAAGAAAGAGTGAGGCAAAAGATGACGAGGTAGTAAAAGCAGTGGAAGAGATGAAATGAGCTGGGGTAAAGGTTTTGAGAGATAAAGAGTAGAGAGAGCATGAGGGGTTGATGTTAAAGAAAGGAAAGGTATATGTACCTAAGGATGAGAAATTGAGAGCAGAAATAATCAGGCTACATCATGACATGCCTGCAAGAGGACATGGAGGACAATGGAAGACAACAGAGTTGGTAACGAAAAACTTTTGGTGGCTAGGAGTGAGCAGAGAGGTGAAGCGATATGTAGAGGGATATGATGCATGCCAAAGGAATAAGAATCATATGCAAGCACCTGCAGGAAAACTAATGCCGAATTCAATACCTGAAAAACCATGGAGTCATATATCAGCAGATTTCATTACAAAATTACCATTGGCTCAAGAGTATGATTCAATTTTGGTAGTAGTAGATAGGTTGACAAAGATGGCATATTTCATACCTATTACAGAAAAGACAACAGCAGGAGGACTAGCTAGATTGTTCAGGGATAATGTTTGGAAGCTACATGGCTTGCCAGAGAGTATTATTTCTGATAGAGAGCTGCAATTTGCAGCAGGAGTGATGAGGGAGTTGAATGCAATGCTGGGGATCAAGAGTAAATTGTCAACAGCATTCCATCCACAAACTGATGGACAAACTGAAAGGATGAATCAAGAACTAGAACAATACTTAAGAATGTTCATAGATCATTGTCAGGAGTAATGGCCAGAATGGTTAGGGACAGCAGAATTTGCTTACAATAATAAAGTGCAGACAAGTACAAAAGTGTCTCCCTTTAAAGCAAATAGTGAATGAGATCCTCATATGGGATTTGAACTCAGGAAGAAAGGGAGGTTTGAAGAAGCAAACAAGTTTGCAGAAAGGATACAGGAGATACAAGAGGAGGCAAAGGCGGCATTAGGAAAAGCACAAGAAGACATGAAGAAGTATGTAGATAGACATAGGGGAGAGATGGAAGCATATCAAGTGAGAGATCTAGTACTACTCAGCACCAAGGATCTCAAGTACCATATGGTGGGGAAAAGGATGGAAAAGCTTACTGAGAGATTTGTTGAACCTTATAAAGTTAAAGCAATAGTTTTAACAAATACAATAGAGTTAGAACTACCTAGTATAGTAAAAATACACCCAGTAGTTAACATAAGCAGAGTACAAAGATACACAAGACAGGTGGAAGGACAGAGGAAGGAGCCACCACAACCTGTGATAATTGAAGGAGAAGAAGAGTGGGAAGTAGAGAAGATAATGAACAAAAGACGAGTACGGGGAAGAGATAAGTATCTAGTACAATAGAAGGGATGTACTACAGAAGAAGACACTTGGGAGAGCCAGGAAAATCTCAAGAACACAAGTGAGCTAGTAAAAGAGTTTGAAAGGGACTATGAAAAGGCAGAAGAAGAAGAAGCAAGGCAACAAGAAACGGAGGAGAATAAAAAGATATTTAACAGAGAACTGCTAGGAAAGTACATGGCAAAGTTGTTATACAGATGGGGGGAAAGGAAATATGAGCAGGAGTATTGGAAGAAGTTAGAGAAAAATTGGTAGTGATGGAAAAAGAATCCATTTGCAAAAGTGAGCCATAATCCATTCTTACAGATAAAACAACAAGAAGAAGATGAGATGGGGAACATTGGTGATTGGGACAGCAAGCTGTAAAATCCTTGAGGATGAGGAAGCTTGAGAGGGGGGTGGTATTATGAAACAACAGGCGAGCTAGGGGATCCACAGCAGTAGATTATTTTATTTCTTTTTCTTTTTCATTTATTATGTAATAATATAAAGTGCACAGGACACTATGACTCAAAAGGAGTCTATGGGATAATTTGAGTAGACAAATACTAGTAAACACAAATTCGTGTATAAATAGCTAGGCCAATTAGCGAAGACTCTAATGAGTTCTCTTTGTCAACTCTAACTTAAAGTGTGGACTTAAGTTATCACAACTGACATTCACTACAGTAGACAACTGAGGGTATGAGAGTACACTAGTAGATTTATATGAAAAAAATAATCTACATTATTATAGCAAAAAAAGAAAAATAAAGGAGCTTAAGATGAACTAGTATTTGTTGATTTGAGACCATAGAATGATAGTGTCTGGATGATGTCACCACTCTGGATATTATAGTCCCATTTAATAGGACTAAAGTCTGATCTTGCTCACAGCTGCCCCTAAAAAAGGCTCAAAACCAGCCAACATTACTAGGAAATAATGGCAAAAAATAGATAAGGGAGATAAAAGATAGTTGTTGTACAATTGGATGGTTACTGTTATAAATAACATCTGGAATGATAGTGTTAGAGTAGAGAGGAATGAAAGCTATGATTTATGAGTTAATTAAATTACTCTGAGATTCAGAATGAGTAATCTGGAGCTTGTCTATGATAATACTATCAAAAGAGAGAAAATATGACCACCAGTCTAGAATGATAAACTATAAGTTTAGAATAATAGTTAGTTGACAATGGAGTAGGACAACCTTAGTTTCAACTTATGTGTTATGCCACAATCTTTGTCATTGTATATTATTATGATTCGCTCTGACACTTATCTTTTTCTTTATTAAATAAATTAATTAATGACAATACGACTTACAAATATGTGGGAACATCATGATCTATAAAAGTGACAAGCATGGGAAGATTGAGTGATGATCTAGGATAGATCACATGCCTATCAGACAACTACCATGTATGGGAGAATATATGGGCAGAAGCTGTCTAACATGGGGAATTACTTAGAACTTGACAGATGGTAGTTAATAGATACCTTGATCTCTCTTAGAATAGACTAGTTATACCCACATGTACAAGTATAAATAGCTAGTCAATTCATAGAGAAAACTCTGTCAAGTTCTCCTCGTCTTTAACCTCATACTCTTTGAGGGGAATCTAGGATTGCCCCATGGGTTCTAACATATATGATCACTAATTTTGGAGGATCAGAGTTATTAAAGAGAAACAGAGTAGAAATGAGGTATATAAGAGAAAAGATTTAGGAACAAGCTAACTTTAATCTACAAGCTAAAGAACTATACTGTAGAATACTTATATATATATATAAGTCTGGGATAGAAGTTATACACAAAGTTTAGACTACAATTCATAAAGAAGAATTAATGATAAAATAATAAATAATAACTAATTCTGATATTCAGATGTGTATATGATAGTTACCTTTTTACTATTTCTTTTCTCTTCTTTTTCTAGTAATTTAAATACATTCTTTCTTATTTCTTTTATTGCAATATCTGCTTTGTTTTTCTAATACAGTTTTCTGATAGCATAAAAAGGTATAACAAAAATAATCCCCCATTATTTTGCCTTTTGTGCTTTAGAGCTAAAAAGCAACTTGAGTAATTATATCATGAACTGCTATATATTTACTTTCTTTTTATTATTATAAAGTAATTATACAAAAAAGAACATGAGGTTTTCATTTTGAGCCTTTGGCCCAACTCAATCCTTCTACTAATTCTCAATGGTATTAAGTAGATGTTACTATTAGGTTGCTATGCTTCTTTTCAACAACAGTTTGTAGAACAGTGAGTAGTATTAGAGAGTTAGATTGCTATGCTGTTAGAATAGTGAACTTAAGTTGTGATATTCAAAAAATGATTCCACTCTAAGTCAAAGTTAACAAAGAGAACTTGTTAGAGTTCTTGATCATTTAGTGTACAATTGAAGTAATGAGAGTATCTCAAACATCACTTAACAGAGAAGATGGCTTATAGAATTACCTGAAGTAATGAGAGTATCTACAAATAATGAAAATAAGGCAATGAAGCTCTAGTGAATAGTCTCACCTCAGACATTACTTAACAGAGAAGACAGCTGAGGTATAATGAAGGGTCTTCCATATCTTTTGGGTATCCAGCAAAGGTGGAAAATATCACAAATGGCCACTTACTTATTTGTGGTTGCTTTGAGTTTAATAGTTCTCAAGAGTGTTTGAAGCAATTTAGAGTAAGCAACAAAAGATGTTGTTAAGTCTAAGGTCTAATCCTCAGACTAAAAAGCCTTATATACATGAATGGATGGTCTGTGCACCTAGATAGAGCATCACACGTTCTACTGCCTATTGTTCTACATATGGCAGTCCTTTTGTGTCCAGAATAGTGATAACTTAACCATAAAAGGGGCTGTCCTTGTTTGTGTTCAAGAATTGATGTGCATCTATGGGTAATAGATCAGTGTCATGCCAAACCTTGAGGTCCTTGTATCTCCACAGGATCTTATTGCCTTAATGTTATGATTCACTCTGACACTTATCTTTTCTTTATTAAATTAACTAATTAATGATGATATGAATTATGAACATGATGTGGGAACATCATGAATATAAAATGGACAAGCATGGAAAGGATCAAGTGATGATCTGAGCTTGATCACACACCTATCAGGTAGCCGCCATGTGTGAGAGAAAGAACGCAATGTGGGCAGAAGCTGTCTGACGTGGGGAATTACTCAGGACTTAACAGATGGTAGCTAATTGATACCGTGATCTCTCTTAAGAATAGCCTTAGCATAGCCACATGTAATTATATAAATAGCTAGGCAATTCATGGAGGGAACTCTGTCGAGTTCTCCTTATCTTTAACCTCATACCCTTTAAGGGGGATCTGGGATTGTCCTATGGGTCTTGACACCTAAGGTCTATTTATGGTTGTCAGAAGCATATTGAGGAGAGCTTCCATGTGCACATGGAAGCAAACATCCACGTTCAGCGGTTCCTGAGATATCTACTGATCAGTGTCCAGCACTGATTAACTGATATCTCGATGAGTACTGATCACTTTGATACATTTTTGGCATCGTTTGAAAGGTCTTCATGAGGGCTTTCAGAAGCATCTTAGACTGTGGGAATTGTGCAAGTATCTGTGGAGTTATGGCTGAATGAAGTTTGTGACAGAAAGTGGAATATCCCTGAAGAAAGTTTGAAGAAAATATGAAATAGTAGTGTTGGACCATTGTTCAACAACAATATATCTATTTATATGTTATAAAAGTCCCTTACTTCTTCCACATTTGATGTTTTCTTTCCATATATCTAAAAAAAAAGATAAAAATAAAATAAATATATATATATTGACTTAGAGAAAGTAGTAATTTATAACACATACTTTCTTCTACTAATAATCTATTAAGACTCTAGACCACAAGATAAATATATATTTTAGCCTTGAGCCTATATCAACACTTAATATTTCTTTGCCCCTCTCTAAAGAAGTTATATCAAAAGTAAAGAATACAGGACTTAGGTTGTATATAAGGAGCAAGCTGGTTGTGATAACTAACTCAAATCTCACTCAATATTATGAGAAAATGAAGAAAATTTGATGAAGTTCTTCTATGGATTGCTCTACCTACTTATACACAAATGCTATTTGTCTATGTATATATTTAGGTAATTTTCTGTGATCCTTCTAGAAGTTTCCATTATGTGACCCTAATCTGATCTTATTTCTTGTTCTATTTTTAGCACACCTTGTCTAATCCATTGAAAAAAAGTTCTTGTTCTTCTAGTTATATAATTTTAGGACCAGGCTAGTCTATAACTTTGTACTCTTCAGAGATGTTCAGAGAGATAGAGAGTATAACCTCAGATTTAAAAAAGAAAACTCAGAAAGAGAGAACTTACTGTTCTCTCTTTTTCTGGACTATATTTATATCAATCTAGATAGTTACAATGACTGTCCTAACATATAATGAGAGTAACAATTCAAGTCAACTATAACAATGTCTATAAACATAGGGTCTGCCACTGTAATTCTGAATGCCTCCTACCCATTTGTATTTAGAGTAGTTGGCTTTATAATCAAAAAAAAATGATGCAAGGGATGTAGAATTATATTATAGTAATACACTTCTAGGTAATACTGTCTACCACACCAGATGACGTATGAGTATTATATTAACAAGAAGACAGCTTGCCTGGAGAAATTTGAAATTTGAATGTCTACCTCTGGCACACCTGTGACAAATCACTCAGTTGATAGCTGTTTGTCTGCCATGACAGGGAATGATGTGACATTACTGTAACAACTTAACACTAACTATGACGAGTGAAATCTGGTATCTTCTCTTCAACAAAGAACTACTTGGTACGGCCGCCAAAGTAAACGTCAACGACATCTGTGATTTGAAGACCGCCACTGCCCAAGGAAAATTTAAGAATGTCCAGGTTCTCGATCTGGTCGTATGGCGATATACAAGGTACCTCAGCTGTTGTCCCACTCAAGACGAAGATGAGCTACAACAAGGCCTTTCTAAAATTGACTTTTTTTGATAAGGAACAAGTTGTTGAGCTTGCTAGTGGAGTTAAAGTGGCATCTCTTGGGCTTGGCGAAGATGAACTAGTACTAGTCCAACTTGCTGAATATCACAAGAGCCCAGTAAATTATTTAAGAAAAAAATCCTTCTATGGCACCATTCGAGGCAGCTGAGGTGGAAACTTTTTCGTGCAATGCAGGCTCGAGTCGAGACGATGGTCTTTTGTGGTCGTCCCTACTCTACCTTTTGGGCAGTCCCTCCTACATTGCTATGCCCACAATTTTCCTCAATTCATGGTTGACTCCTGTACACCCTCAACTCAGGACATTGGACTTTTCCACGAACTCTGTCAGAACATGTCAGATATATTTGATGATGAATTTGACAGGAATGACGAGTTCATGGGTATCATGAAAGAATACGGTTTCCATGACTTCGACAGGGATACATTGGGCGCTACCCGTGTAATGGGTGGCTGAGGGTTATATATCAGTAAGGCCCACCAGGACGCCGTCTATTGTATCCTCGTAGTCAAAAACGTGGCTCAAGCCATGTTTTACTGGCTAGAGGCGGTTCGTATTACGATTGGAGGCAAAGACCATCAATTTCTTTCCAAGACCAATTTCCCACTGCTGTATTGCTGCTTCATTACGGTGAGAGCTGCTCCACATGTCGTTTCATCCACATTACATTTTCAACAGGACCGTATATCTCCGTTGCTTACACTGGGATGGCGAACGTTCAAATGATGACTCAACGCCATGTTTTTACGAAGGTAGTAGAGAAGCAATTGTATGCTTACAATTTTAAACCTACATCTATGATTATCTTTTATCTTTTACATTGAGAGGTTGTATTTATTACCCAAAGACTTACTAACTACTCATGATTACTCATCCACAACGCGGCGCTGAGTCAGCACTCAGCACAGCGTACTACAAAAAGGAGCGGTGTTCTGACCGCTCCGTTAGCCTTTGTATTTTTGCCATGTGAGTGTATTTCTCGAGTGTGTGCGGTTAGAGTGAACCCTGTACATGGATCTGGGTTGAGATAGGGTGGATGGGGTTGGATGAGAATTTCAAGGGCTGGATGACGTTTGCTGATTTTTTGACCCTTTTCAGAACAACACACGATGGGTCGTCGTCCTGCTCGCTGTTACCGCTACTGCAAAAACAAACCATACCCCAAATCGCGATACAATCGTGGTGTTCCCGATCCCAAAGTACGTGCGCGCTTCTATCTCTGACAAAAAGAAAAACTCAATTCTCTACAGATCCGGATTTTTGATTTGGGGCGTAAACGTGCGTCTGTGGATGAGTTTCCGTTTTGTTGTCACTTGGTATCGGATGAGTATGAGCAATTGTCAAGTGAAGCACTCGAAGCAGCTCGTATCTGCGCCAACAAATATGTGACCAAGACGTCTGGCAAGGATTCGTTTCATCTCCGGGTACGCGTGCATCCGTATCACGTTCTCCGTATCAACAAGATGTTATCGTGCGCTGGAGCTGATCGGTAAAAGAAAATATGTGGCTTGTGTGATCATGCTAAATTGGAACTAGTCTTCAGACGGGTATGCGTGGTGCTTGGGGTAAACCCTATGGAACAGTTGCACGTGTGAACATTGGACAGATCATCATGTCGATTCGGTGCAAAGACAGTAATGCGGCTGTGGTGCGAGAGAGTCTGCGTCGGGCGTCGTACAAGTTCCCTGGGCGGCAAAAGATCATTGATTCGAAAAAGTGGGGATTCACGAATGTGAACAAGGAGGAGTATGCTCAGTTGAAAGAGGACAAGAAGGTGTTGCAGTGAGTGTCATGACAGCTGGGTTGATGGACGTGACTGATGATTTGTACAGGGATGGAGCGTACGTGCAATTTATCCGGCCCAAAGGCAACCTGGAGCAGAACCTGCGCAACCAGCTGCGTGCTTAGAGTAGCGTAGAGTATAGTGTAGAGCCAAAGTGACAGTTGTCCGCGGATACATGAATCATGACGTCATCCAGCCTACTTAACGCTTTCCTGTCTGCCTGTCCTTGCCCAATGGCTTCCCATCTTCCTCTGCAGATCCCCTCCTTTGTGTGCTCCGTAACCCCAACCCTAGCTCCGGGTGGTGGAGCCGAGGTGTTGCCTGCCAGTCTCCTCGCCGACGACCAGCTTGCCAGTGCGTGGTTCAGCCACAATGGCTTTGCGCAGGACGACTTTGCTTGTGTGTCCAGATATCAGCACGACGACGACGACGACGACGCCTATGCCCGCTCTGCCTATGCCCGTCCACAACACACTTCTGCCTACGCCCGTCCACAGCACACCTCTGCCTCTGCCCCATTTGAATTTGACGCCCCTCCTCCTCCCGAGCTCTCTGCGCTCATCCATCCCCAAGCTATCCCCGCGGCTCTTCTCTACTCCCCATCCTCCCTCGGCCTGCCCGTATACTCTGCCTCTGGCTTTGATCTTCTCTCCATTCTAGCACGCGTCGCCAATCGCCCTCATCCTCGTGTCCATCTCGGCCCGGTCGATCTCACATGCTCTTTCGTCGTCGTTGATGTCCGCAGATTCGATCATTCCATTGTCTACTGCTCCCCATCCTTCTGCCGTCTTACTGGCTACTCTGAGCACGAGGTCATTGGCCGCAACTGTCGCTTCCTCCAGGCCCCCAACGGCCACGTGCTCAGGGGAGACACACGCCACTTTACTGACCAGTCTGCTGTGGCCCATCTCAAGAAGAACCTCAGCGCTGATAAGGAGTGCCAGACTAGTATACTCAATTACAAGAAAGATGGCACTCCCTTCATCAACCTTGTCACCGTCATTCCCATCTTTGGTGGTGTCTCTGGCCTCCCTCACGAGCACTCTGATGTCGTCTACCATGTTGGTTTTCAGGTCGACCTCACCGAACAGCCCAATGCCATCCTTGACAAGCTCCGCGACGGTAGCTATCTCGTTGATTATGCTGCTCACTCTCGTCATCAACCACCCTCTCTCGGTCCACCCAACGTTCCTCTCAGAGACAAAAAGTCTCAAGTCATTCCTTCCGTCCGCATATCGCGTGACCTCAAGAACCTTCTCGCCGACGCTGCTTTTGTCAAATCGATTCCTGTCACTTCTTCAACCACTGTCACTTCTTCGTCTTCCGTTCGTCCAGAGACGGATGCTGTGACTAGACCCAATCAGCTCTTGCACCTCATGCTTCTTGAAGCTTTACCTGATTTCATCCATGTCGTCTCGCTCAAAGGTAACTTTCTCTATGTGGCGCCCAGTGTGCGGCGCGTCTTGGGATACGAACCTGATGAGATGGTTGGAAAAAGTTTGTCTGATTATGCTCATCCGGAGGATGTTGTCCCCCTCATGCGCGAACTTAAAGAAGGGAGTGCTACTGGTCTCGCAGCAACCCTGTCAACCTCGACTTTGGATGATGGTGGAGGAAGCTGCTCCAACTCGTCGGGGCTCGAGCAAGTTTCATCTCCAGTTGTCACGGGACTAGCCATGGCTCCTCGTTCTGTCGATTTGCTCTTTAGAGCTCGGACAAAAGTTGGGGTGTATGTTTGGATTGAATGTAAGGGTCGTCTGCATGTTGAACCGGGAAAGGGTCGTAAAGCGATTATTCTCAGTGGACGTGCCAAGGAAATGCCGAATTTGAATTGGGGGTCTATTGCCAAGAGTGGTGGTTTGAGTTTACCTGTTCCCAAGATGGAGGAGGAGGGTATGTGTGGTGGTGGTACGTCTGAGACGGAGGTATGGGGTCTGATGACGAGTGGTGAATGTGCGGGTGGAATAGCCACGTTTTTGGTTGTGGGTCATGGAATGCCTGATGTGTTGGGATGGGATTGTTCTGAGTGGGTGGGGAGACAAGTTGCGCATTTGATGGTGGATGGTGTTTATCAGTTGAATGAGGCGTTGCGAGGATTGAGAGGGGTTTGTTCTTTAGAGGGGAATTCGAGACGGTTTTTGTGCAAGATGCGGCATAAGAATGGGTCGAGTGTGGATGTTGTTTTCGTCATGTATCGATCTGTCGACAGAGGTATCACTCTCGCTAGCCGGGATGCGATGTGTGGGATTGTTTCTGCGCCTGTTGTTTATCAACTTTTAAGCTTGTCGTCGTTGTCGTCGTCGCCGTCGTTGACGCCTTTTGCGCATTCGTTGGAGAGTGATGTTTTTGAAGCGTTGGATACGATGCGAGAGTCGAGTTGGCAGTATGAGATACAACAAGTGAGGTTTGCGAATCAACGGTTGGAAGAGGAGATTGGGGTGTTGAGTAAGCGGGTGCGGGAGGTGGTTGAGGAAGAGGTGGGTGAGGAAGAAGAAGGAGGGCGGGGTGAGGATATGGTGCCAACTTTGCCTTTGCAATTTGATTTTGATTTTGATTTTACGTCGTCTTCGTCTTCGGTGGTGTCTGAAGGGCATCATCGGTTTTGTACGATGGCGGGAGGGGGAGAGGAGATTCGACGTCGTGGTGATGGTGATGGTCCTGATGATTCGTATTCGATGATGGTGAATTCGAGTTTGGGAGTGCCGTTTGAGTTTGGGGGATGGGATGATTCTGCTTTTGTTCAGCAGCATCAGCACCAGCGACAACAACAACATCAGCAGCAACACCAACATCAGCACCAGCAACAACACCAGCAGCACCAGCACCAGCACCAGCAACAACAGCGGTCAGCTCGAGTACAGGGGCTTAAACGATCTTGGGATTTGATTCATAAATGACTTTTTTTTCTTTTTCATTATGTGCTCTCATCTATCTTTTTTAAAACCCTTTAAAACCCTATCTAACTCGACTCGACTTGAACCTTTTTAAAGACGATGTCGGTGTAGTTGGAGAGAGGATGGATGGTCGTATCGTTGTGAATGTAAATAGTTACCTTGCTTCGTGGACTTTTTCTCTTTTCTATATGGTATGCTGAAAAAAATTAGTCTAGGTCTAGGTCACATCTTTTGGTTTGGGTTGGGTTGCTTTTTCTGGTTATGTTTTTGGGGGTTTAATGACATCATAATATGCAAAGTGAAGCGATTAAAAATATATATGTGGTGCCTTGATTGCGGAACCGAAAGTACGAAAAGCGATCTCGCTCTCATTCTCAAGGTAATGGTTCACGACTACTCGATAAGCGGTTTAGATGGATGTATACGTCCGTTCCGAACCCATCCATCGCGATCAGTCGTAGATCTCCGCCGAAATACCTGGCATACTATGACTTTCGTGAGTCGCGCACAGAAAAGACAGAGCCGAATTTGTTTTGGAAGAAAAGAGCCACGAACCAATCTCGACAATGGGAGTCCATACCCAAAACCAGCCATCGGGGCTTTAAAATCACTCGCCTGAAAATCCTGATCGATCCTCTGTCCTTCCATCGTCGTATACATATACGTCCAAATCAACGGAATAGCGCTCCTCGGAATCCCACCTCCCTCATCCGATATCTTGATCGTAATATCTTCTTTTCCTTCGACGACGACGACTTTGATAGGAGGGAAATGATCTTCGTTGTCGATTCCGAAACGCTCTACGATGGCTCGAAGTGAATTTTTTAAGAGTTCGAAAACGATGTGGGAGAGGTGACCGGGGACGTAAGGGAAGATGAGGTTGGGAGGACAGATGAGTTGGACGGGTGGACTTTTGAATATGGCGTAGTGGTCTTCGCAGACGAAGCGAGCGTTTTCGATGGCTTCTTGGACGATATCGTGGACGTTCTGTTGAGAGATGAGAAGAGAAGAGAAGAGTAGGATATGGAAAAAGGTCAGATGCTTAACTGCTTTTGTGCAAATGATGCCGACGTAATCTTCGTGCGCTTGATGAGTGTTCAGTGCAACATCTGGAAGAAATCTAAAGAGTCGACGACTGAATACAACGAGTTTGGAGTGGTTTCCTTACGTTGGCCGATTAGAAAACGGATTCCGATACGAGACATGTAAAATCGATCCAACCAAGCTTGGATATCGAGACCGATATGTCGAGCGTTGTGACACTGTTTCCACTCGAGAACACCCTGAGCGACAGTTGTCACGGTTGGGTCATGCCGCGCTTTGATATGCTCTAGCAATGTGGTAAACCGTTTGTTGTAATCTTGCACCTCTGGTGGCCAGTCCGTTTTGTTGGTACTTGCATAGTATCTTTTAATGTTTTCAGTTCTTCCGTGAAAAAAAAAATAACAAAGGGAAATTGATGACCTTCGTTCCATGGGAACTCTCAACCGCAACTTATTGAAACCATTTGTACCGTTCCCGTTCATATTTGTTACACTACCGGCTTGAGAGTGCGTCTGGTAGTCTTCCGAGTCCATCGGAGGTTCGAGAGAAGGATTAGGAATCGATTTCGGTAGTGAAACAGGACGGGGCACCATGAGTGCTTGACGGACTCTCTGTGAAATTTGGAGAGGAGGAAATGTGATGAGTTCCTGGACTACAAGGTCAGCATGCGTGCGTGAGGGGGAAAGAGAAATTAGGGTCTGTTACTTCAAAAGACTGGGCATACCAGTTCTTTACTTTTTTGATGGAGGGTACAGTACTGAGATTGTGAGGCAATTCGTCCAGTTCCTTCACACGATGAGCCAGACGCACAGGGAGTTCCTCTGACTCGACCGTTTGCAAGAGTATGGTACTAGATAGTTGTGACTAGCGCACCTGCAAGGAACTGGCTAGCCTTGAGAAGTGTTCCCTGACTTGGGTTCTGGCCGAAGAGAACCATCTGCTGAAGGGAGACTAGACGAGTAATCAGACAGAGCCACAAGAGCCAGTAATAAAAAAAACAACAGACCGCCTGTTTGTGGAAAGGATGCGAAATGGTGGATCTTGTCCCACAGAGCTGGGGAGATACGAAATCCAGCGGACATGACGTTGTAACCAAACCCGGCATTGCATTTTCATTTTTATCAATATCTCTCTCCACTCCATCCGGGAATCACATGCTTTCGTCTGGTCACGTGGTCATGGATTAGCGACAATGTCTCGGTGACCCGTCTAGGAAAGATTTCGATCGATGCCGAGACCGTTTTAGATGAGAGATTTCAACCCCAGTATAGAATAGGGCTTGATTGAACACTCATTCCCCCTATCACATCCTAGTGTAGTGGTCAATGCACAGTCTGTCAGGATACAGTTCTTACTAAATAGACTTGAAGAGCTTCATAAGAGCTGTCGCCCAGCGCACAAATTGTGTCTTGTCTTTGGGCTGAAATTGAAATGGACTGACGGATTCATACCATATCAGCGTTGTTACGCAATTCTACATTCCGTTTCTCTCGGGAATCATTACCGTCTCTCTCTCCATTCTTGCCATCAGCCGTCTACCCTACAATGGCGTCTGAGTTGGCGTCACACTGTGAGGCCAGAAGTAGATCCAAGTCTAATTTTTTTTCAGTTTCATGTCGTTGAGAAAAAAAGATAACCTGTATCGATTAACATATTTCCAAAGAGAGTAGCGACCTGGCAATCTATACAACAACAAAAATAATGAACATGCGACATTGTGAATGCACAACAACAGAGTTAAATATAACAAACCATGCATGACACACTACTCAAGTGTCTTGCACAGATTTTGACATGTACATGCTTTTGCGGAAAATACAAAGAAAAAAATGTTCCAGCTTGTCAACATTTACGGGATGAAAATCAAAAAAACTTCGACCAAAACATTCACGGGAATCATTCATCAGGGTATAGGATCACATCTGATTCCAGACATCAACATCAAACCCCTACAACAGAAAATCAAAAAAACTTGCGGCATCAAACCAAAATAGAGGTCCACAAACGGTACAAGTGCATGCGACATCTACAAACTTCCCACAACTGGTCACAACCAAAATGATCATCATCCGGCAACTTTTCACCCACTCTAAAACTCAACCGACAACGACATTCATGTTGACTCGTCTGATCAAAGTCAATAATCCGAATATCGCCGTTTCGTTCCAGTACGTTTCTCTCCGCGAAATCTCCATGAATGAGTCCTCGTTTATGTATTTCTACGAGTTGTTGGAGGATGCGAAGTCTTTGGAGAGAGAAATTTGGCTGAGCAAAAAAATAATTTTTTTGGACATTCGTGGCAGCGTCCGTAAAATATATACCCACCGGAGGTCAACTGAAAGACGATCGAAAGGATGTTGAAGACACTCGCCCCAGTATTCCAGAGCTAAGCATGCAACTGTCTGGCCGTCATCCATGGTACCAGCATATATACCATAACAATAAGGAATGACGTTTCCCTGGAGGCAACCCAATATACCAGTGTAAACACTAGCTTCTTGAACGAGACTGTCGATGAGGTCGTCTCGCATAGCAAACTTGAGAGCGACCGAAGCAGAAGTAGAGGTCGCACTGGACCTGAGGAAGTACGCACGAAATACCGGAGAGTCGGAATAATAGTCAGCGTTCGTCGTCGGGTCGACACTCACAGTCAAAGGTTTGTCATGAACAGGAAGGATGGTATGGTGGTCATGAGGGGTCAGTAGAAGAGGAGTCAATGTACACTCAGGTGTTGTCCAGCCAGGCCAACTCGAAGGGAACTTGACATGAAGGAAAGCCATACTTTTTAGACGGATAATTCAACGACGTCAATGGATCATTTATATCGAAGAACCTAGGGGCGGAGAAGCTGCTATACATAGTGACTCACGTGTTGCATATCCATTTGGGGACGAACCGCTGGATTTTCTACCACTGAGAGATGCTTATAGCAGTTTTCGTCGAGACTAGACTTTATGACTTCATCCCTTCTAGCATATTTGATTGCGCACTGCAGAGCAAGTTCTCACAAGTTGGAGCATACAAACCAGTGTTTCTGGAGCACTGCCTCGCATATTTCTAGGAAGAATTCCTCTTGCCTTGAAGTTGATACTACCAAGATAATCTTTAATCGATGTCCCGACAAGCACAAGATACCTAGACTAGGATAGTAGACTAGGAACAAACCGACCACAACCGCCACTGGCGCAAAATGGTCCCAAAAAAAGAGCGTCAAAGCAAGAGAGCGCATCAAGAAACGGATACACAGTAGGTATTGATGGGACGAAGCAATTCTAAAGAAGATAACCGAAAAGTAACACAGAGGAGAAGATGAGTTGATTAGCGTTCAGTGTCCATTGCCGCGCCCTCGAGTGATGTCTTGCCAGTTAACGATATTCCCGACCGTTGGTAGGTAGGCTCCCGGACCGAGACTAAGCGGCACCTCTAATATTTCCACTTGCAGGGATTTAAGGTCGACCACCGTACCATTCGTCTAAAAGAAAAAGAAAAAGAAGGAATCAGTTCACATTTTGTTTCACACCGCACTATGGATCCACTTACAGCACGTACACGCCATTGTAACCCAGCCGTCAACCAAGGAACAACCAAGTTGGACAAAAAACTCCCAAAAGTTGTTTTATCAGCAATAGCAGGATTGAGCGATACAAATCCCTCTTCCATAAACCTGTCCTGATCGCATTTCGTACATTGCATACTATGCACAAACGCATGATGGGCTCCTACAAACTGTGGGCACGTCAACCAAGTGCTTGAATCCTCTGGTACCGAACCGAGGAAGAAAACGACAGAGAAGCTCCCTCCAACTTCGGTTCGATCAAACGTGACACGGGCGGTCCAATCTGAGTATTGTCCTCCATTACCACCGAAAATTTTACCCAGCATGTCCGAGAGACGATTCTTGCGGGACATCAATTTGTGGGATTGTTTAGTGGGGATATTGACGGGAAGCTGTTGAGACCTTTTGGACATGGGAGTACTTCCAGGTCCGTATAACTGATTGACCTTTTGGGCGATAGCACTCTGTAACGCCTGTTGATCGCCAGTATTGACTCCTTGAAACTCGGGATAAGTGTACTGAAGGGCTTCAATATCTGTGACTTCAGTCGAGATCCAAAATTCGGTTTGATTTCTCCAGAACGGTGTCAAAGCTGTCTCCAACGTCAACTTGAGTTTCTCGGGGTTGAAAGAATCGAGTTATTTTTACTCACGCGTATTAGCATCAACAGACCCGCGATAGGGTAAGGACCATGTTCCATAACCAGCATTACCTGGGCTGACCCATACTCCGGGATGAAGTGCAGACCATAGCGCCAACAACCTATCCACATTGGCATGATGATGGAAGAAAATGGGGTCGAAACCTTTGTTTTACACAAGATCAGCTTTTTAGGATCTCTGGATTAGAGTGGAGCAAACGGACCGGCCACAGTGGGATTAGACATCTCTCCATTACCACCCGTCAACACATGTATGTTATCGTGAATTGACTCCAGACTATTTGCAGATCCATAGGTGCGATCATGATTACTGAATTCTTTCCAATCGTCGATACGGGTGAGCATTTGATAGGTGTTCGAGGTGATAGTACTCTGGGAATGCGACAAAGTGCTGTGCGTACGGCCACGATGTTACCAAAAGCATGCACACAAAGAGAGAAAGAAGAGTGATTTACTTGATCAGCAGAGGCACATTATCCGTTGCATCTGGCCCAGATCCAGTCGGCTGTCTCAACGTCCTAGGCCAGTTTTTATAGGGTCTCTGCATGTCGGATGGCATAGGGTTAAATCTGTAACCTCTAAGAGGATTCGTAACGTTGCTCCGCTGCCCGTTTGGCATTGTGATTTCTACTTCATCGAGGCTGATGACTTGAGGAGGAGGAACACTATCTTGCGCCCAATCCCAGTATGTGAGCCTCAGCTTGAGGGCAGAATCTACCCATTGTGCTTTGTCAGAAGTAGTGTACGTTGCGGCAATTTGTCGTGCATGTTGATTGATGATTTGCTTGAAAAAAATAGAAAGAAAAAGAAAAAAAAAGTTATCACTAGCACGTGCGATAGAAGGCTAGAACTCACCTCGACGAGCATTGTCAACGGCCTGTGCCAAGTTGGGAACAAAGTAGAACCGTGAGTACAGTATCCAGCCGCCTGCAAAGCGGGGTTTGCATGAAATCCGTTAACACCATTAGCGCCGTCATAAGATATATACGGATAGCCATGAATGCCAGCGATCTGGAACCAGGAAAGTAAGTCGCTCTGGTCAACATTTTGCATTGCGGCTATAGACAAATGTAAAGGCTGTGTTGATGGTGAGACATGAGAGAGGGGCGCACTCAAAGCCTGAACGTAGAGTGAAAAGAAACGATCATTTTGAACGAATGTGTTGATTTCAAGACGAGGCTGAACACCACCTCCAAGAGGAGCAACGAGATGGTGAGCCATGAAGCTCTAGCTAAAAAAAACGTGAGAGGGAGAGAGAAAGAAAGAACTCTGAAGAGAGGACCCTGAAAAAGGACAATGTTCGGCTGCACTTGGGATTATAAATATACTCTGACCGTAATAACGGGCGCCTTTAGAGGCTGACCCTTTGTTGGTAAGACTTTTGTATAGAATGAGGCTAACCATATCTGGACATTTCTACGGCGTTATAGCGTCGTTGACAGGATGAAACAAACTTAAGCGACCGGGTCTCGAATTCAACGTTCATACAATGATCTATACAATAATACAAGAATCGTCCTCGGCATGTCTTCCCTGTATTCCCATCTCTGCAAAGGTAGCAGGGCCGGTTTTAGATGGTCTTGGCGGTGACGATGATGATGGCGGTGGTAGTGGTGGTGATTGTGATTGTTGCTGTTGTGGTTGTGGTTGCTGTGTAGGAGGCGTGAGGGGTGCATCCGTTAGACTATAAACCGTCCGTCCTGTTGCGGTGCTCTGATGTCTCGG
>Ga0153966_100147_pt1 | contig 45622 bp, 43 predicted proteins | sample TSFL050MetaG_FD_104738 | JGI IMG/M metagenome (GOLD analysis project Ga0153966, IMG submission 104738) | Attine ant fungus gardens microbial communities from Florida, USA - TSFL050 MetaG | ecosystem: Host-associated > Fungi > Mycelium > Unclassified | place: USA: Florida, Paynes | collected... | reverse complement strand
GCTATTTATATAATTACAAGTGGCTATGCTAAGGCTATTCTAAGAGAGATCACGGTATCTATTAGCTACCATCTGTCAAGTCCTGAGTAATTCCCCACGTCAGACAGCTTCTGCCCACATGTTATCCTACACATGGCAGCTGCCTAATAGGCATGTGATCAAGCTCAGATCATCACTCAATCCTTCCCATGCTTGTCCTTTTATTAGATCCTGACATTCCTGCATCGTGGTCATTATGTTCGTGTCATCGTATAGTCGTTAATTAATTTATTTACTAAAGAAAAAGATAAGCGTCAGAGCAAATCATAACAGGCAGAAGGACTCACAAGGCTGTTTAGGGACCATGTATGAAAACTGCATGAGCTACCTAAAAGCATCATCTTGGATAGAGGAACCCAGTTTGTAGCAAACTTGATAAAGGAGCTAAATCAGATGTTAGAAATCGAAACAAAACTCTCAACAGCTTTCCACCCACAAACAGATGGACAGACAGAATGAACCAATCAGGAACTAGAACAGTACCTAAGGATGTTTGTCAATCACTAGCAGGAACAGTGGCCAGAATAACTGGGAACAGTGGAATTCACCTACAACAATAAGGTGAACACCTCAACAAAAACATCACTCTTTAGAGCAAACAATGGAAGAGATCCAAGGATAGGTTTTGAAATGAGGAGACAGGGAAAATTGGAAGGAGCAAGGGAGTTCACAGAAAAAATGAAAAGAATACAGGAAGAAGCACAAGTGGCACTAAAAAAGGCACAAGAAGAGATGAAAAAGCAAGCAAATAGGAAAAGGGAAGAAGCAGAAGAATACCAAGTGGGAGACTTAGTGCTGCTAAGCACAAAAGACTTGAAATGGCAGATGGAAGGAAGAAGGACAGAAAAGTTGACAAAAAGATTTGTAGGACCCTACAGAGTAAAAAGAGTCGTATCAACCAACATAGTGGAATTAGAGTTACCAAGAATGGTCAAAATCCACTCCGTTGTAAACATAAGCAGGATCAGGAGGTACAAAAAGCAAGTTCCAGAACAGAAGAAGCAACTGGTTCTTTTGGTGATAATAGAAGAAGAAGAAGAATATGAAGTAGAAAAAGTGATAAATAAAAGAAAGAGATACGATAAGTGGGAATACCTGGTAAGATGGAAGGGATATATGGCCAAAGAAGATTCGTGAGAAAGGGAGGCAAACCTGGAGAATGCAAGAGGGGTAGTAGAAGAATATGAGAAGAAATATGGGAAAGAAGGAAGAAGAATGGAAGAAGAACACAGAGAAATGCCAGGAAGATTCACGGCAAAAATGCTATATAGATGGGATGATGGGAAATTTGATTGGGAATACCTGAAGAAGTTAGAAAGGAACTGAAGAAGATAGAAAGGAGCAAAGTTCTTCTGGAGGAAAAACCTTAAAAAAGGGGGTAATGTCATAAATCGCCCACCTGAACCCAAAATAGTATGACTAGAGGGATGGGAAGAAAGAGAGCTATTCTCAGATGGACTAGACAAAGGATGCTAATAATAGAAAAGGGAGATAAGATGAGATCACATGACTCAATCACATGACAGGTCATATGATGGAACCTTCTGGAAGGATTGGTAATTACTTAAGCATACACATAAACAAATAGAAATTGTGTATAAGTAGGTAGCACAATCCACCAAAAGACTTCATCAAGTTCTCTTCGTTCTCTTAGACGTTGAGTATGATAAGTCAGTTGTCTCAACTAGCTTATCATTACACTACTATAGAAGATTTATAAAGGATTTTGCAAAGCTAGCAAGGCCTTTAAACAACTTGATGAAGAAGGAAGAGAAATGGAGATAGACAAGTGAGCAGCAAAATGTGTTTGAACAGCTAAAGAGAGTCTTTACTAGCAGACCATTACTGATGGTACCAGATTTAGATAGAGAATTCAGAGTGGAGGCAGATACCTCTAACTTTGCAATGGGAGGGGTTCTCTCTATTAAAGGCGAAGATAATAAGTGGAGACCAGTGGTATATATTTCTAAGTCATTGAACAAAATAAAGAGAAATTATGAAATACATAACAAGGAAATGCTAGCGATAATATGCTGTTTGGAGACATGGAGACACTTCCTAGAAGGAATGAGAAGTAAATTTGAAGTATGAACTGACTACAAGAATTTGGAATATTTTATGACCAACCAAAAACTAAATCAGCGACAAGTGTGATGGGCCTTGTATTTATCCAGATTCAACTTCATGTTGAAACATGTTTTAAGAAGTAAAATGGGTAAAGCAGATGGGCTGAGTAAAAGGCCAGATTGGGAAGTTGGAGTGGAGAAAGACAATGAGGAGCAGGTGTTGGTGAAGAAAGAGTAGTTGGAGGCAAAGAAAGTCAGAATCACAGAAGTTATAATAGAGAGAGTAGACTTATTAGACAAAGTAAGGAAATGTGAAGTGAAAGATGATGAAGTAATAAAGACAGTAGAGGAGATGAAATGAGTAGGAGTAAAAATGCTAAGAGATAAAGAGTGGCATCAGGAAGATGGCTTGATGTTGAAAGAGGGGAAAGTATATGTTCCCAAAGACGAGAAGTTAAGAGAAGAAGTAATCAGGCTACACTATAATATGTCTGTAGGAGGACATGGAGGACAGTGAAAGATGGCAGAGTTGGTGACAAGGAATTTCTAATGGCCAGAGGTCACTAGGAAAGTGAAGTAATATGTGGAGGAGTGTGACACCTGTCAGCACAATAAAAATTGAACACAACCACTGGCAGGAAAGTTGATGCTGAACTTGATTCCAGAGAAAGCATAGACCCATATCAGTGCAAACTTCATTACGAGGTTACTCTTAGCTCAAGGATACAACTCAATCTTAGTAGTGGTAAACAGATTTACAAAAATGGCTCATTTTGTACCTACTACAGAAAGAACAAGCACAGAAGGACTAGCACAGTTATTTAGGGATAATATTTGGAAGTTGCACAGACTACCAAATAGTATTATCTCTGATAGAGGACCACAATTTGCAACGGGTATCATGAGAGAGCTGAACTGCATGTTGAGGATCAAAACAAAACTGTCTATAGTATTCCACCTACAAACAGATGGTCAGACAGAAAGGATGAACCAGGAGTTGAAACAGTACCTCCGGATGTTCATAGACCATCGACAAGAGCAGTGACCAGAATGGTTGGGTATGGCAGAATTTGCTTACAACAACAAGGTGTACACAGGAACTAAAGTATCACCCTTTAAAGCAAATAACAGGCAAGATCCAAGGATGGGATTTGAGATGAGGAAGAAGGGGAAATACAAAGGAACAGAGAAGTTTGCAGAAAGAATGAGAAGTGTGTAGGAGAAAGCTAAAGCAGTGCTATAGAAGGCACAAGAAGAGATAAAGCAATATATGGATAGAGAAAGAGGAGAGGTAGAAGAATACCAAGTAGGTGACCTAGTGCTACTCAGTACTAAAGATCTGAAATACCAAATGGCCAGAAGACATACAGAGAAGTTTACTGAATGCTTTGTAGGACCTTACAAAGTAAAGGCAATTATTTCAAGTAATGCAATAGAACTGGAATTGCCAAGAATGGTTAAAATACATCCAGTAGTCAATGTTAGTAGAGTACAAAGATATAAGTCACAAGTGGAAGGACAGAAGAAAGAAACACCACAACCAGTAGTAATTGAAGAAGAAGAAGAATAGGAGGTTGAGAAAATCATAAATAAGAGGAAAGTGAGAGGAAAGAACAAATACTTGGTATAATGGAAAGAATGTATGGCAGAAGAAGATACATGGAAAAGCAAAGAAAATCTAAAGAATGCAATAGAGTTGGTCAAAGAATTTGAGAAGGAATATTGCAGGGAAGAAAAAGAGAAAGTAAGATGACAAGAGAAAGAAGAAGACGATAAGATGTTTAGAAGAGAGTTACCAGGAAGGTATACAGCTAAGGTGTTGTATGGATAGGGAAATAAGAAGTACGACAGGGAATATTAGAAGTAGATAGAGGAAAATTGGAAATGATGAAAAAGGAATCTGTTCTTTAGGTATAATAGAAATCCATTCTTGAAAAAGATAAAGGAAGAAAAGGATGAGTACAAGGGAGCAAAGATCGAAGAGTGGAATAAAGAAGATGAGAAAGATTGATAGAGAATAGAAGAGAACAGGAAGTATTTGGAAGAAATAGGAGATAATAACCAGGATATGGGCAACCTAAGGGACCTATATGACAAATTATAAAAGAAGTCCTTGGGATGAGGACCCTTAAGAGGGAAGTAGTGTCATGAATCACTCAATATCTCTAAGACAATATTTCTTTTTCTTTTTCTTTTCTTTTATTTTCTTTTAATTATTGAACATGCAAGAACTTATTACCAAATTTGGAACAGTGACTCAATAGGGAAATGCAAGATAAAGATAATGTGTACAAATAAATAAAATGTATAAGTAGTAGAACAAAGTAATGAGAACTTTAACAAGTTTTCTTTATCAAACTCCAATAAAGAGTGAACTGAGGTTAAGGTTACTCAACCATGACCTAAGTTCTTACATAGAGTCTCTCTATGAATTGACTAGCTATTTATATATATATATGTAGCTGTGGCTAATCTATTCTAAGAGCAACTACAGTATCTATGTACTACTATCTGTTAAGTCCTGAGTAATTCCCCACATCAGACAGTTTTTGTCCACATGTTTTCCCATACATAGTGGCTGTTTGATTATCATAAATCATAACACAAGAACTCTTTTCTTTTCTTTTCTATTTTCACTTTCTATTTTTAGAATGGACTTACATAATCTGAGAAGTCACATGACATGTCACATTGATGTCACATGATCACCATGGAAAGATAGTGCATAGACTAGATAGAATAGGTATAAGTAGTGTACTTAAATCCAGCAGGAACTCTAACGAGTTCTTTTTTGTAATGATTGAGGCTCTGGTTGAGTAACCCTAACCTCACTCGCACTCTAAGTCAGAGTTGACAAAGAGAACTCATTAGAGTTTCTGTTACTTATTCTATACTACTTATACAATTTATTTATTTGTATATATTATCTTTCTCTTGCATTTTTCTATCAAGTCACCATTTCATATTTGGTAGTAAGTTCCTGCATGTCCAATAATTAAAAGAAAAGAAAAATAAATATTGTCTTAGAAGGATTAAGCAGTCTATAACATTTTTGTCTATTCTGACTTAAAGTTGGGAACCACCTATCTGAGTTACTCAAGTAACTGTTTTTTATACTGATTGGCATGTAATTAACCTTAGATCATTACCTGATCTCTCCTATACTTGTTTATGACATTCTTATATTATAGTTGTCATGTCATAATGTTGTTAATTAATTATTTAATTAAAGAAAAAGAATAAGTGCCAGAGCAAATCATGACATGTCTGCATTTGGCAGTTCTTAAGATATTGGTAGATTAGTGTTTAGTACTTGTTGATTTGATATCTTAATAACTACTAATTGCATCAAAATGTTTTATACATTATTTGAAAGGTCTTCTTAAGGGCTTTTAGACACATTTGATATTATCAAAATTGTGCAAGTATTTGTGGAATTATGGCTAAATGAAGTTTGTGATAAAGTCATATGACCTTATTAATTTTTTCCATAATTTATTTAGATCAATTTCACTCTTTACAAGGTACTTTATCATAAAATAGAGACTACTTCCAAAACTAACCAAATGCCTTATTATTTTGTTTATCTTATTACTCAACCAGTTTTGATACAAGTCACATGACCAATAGACTAATCTCTAGAGATTCTAGTATAACATATATTACTTTGAGAATTCCAGAATTCATACCTTTGGTGATATTAGATGATTAATCCAAAAACACTAAACATTTGGTTGGTTTTGGAAGCTGCTGTAAACAAATCAGTCTTCTAGGTTACCAATGATGTAATTACACAGCTTTGTATCATGACAATATAACTATTCCAGAAATTAATGGCTATTAGGACATAGAACATTGATATCAATATCTTAGAATTCTCTCAACAGACATACTGTGGTCTCCTCTTGTAAATTAAAGATGGCAAGGGGGTGGGGGAAGAAATGATTAACCAAAATCCCACAGATATTCTCATAATCACTGATAGGGAAACTCAACCATGGATAGTATAGGTATATTGATCGCGGATCTCATTGATCATGACAACCTAAATCCAAATAGATGATGACTATGACCGCATCAAGCAGCCATTCACATATATCAGACAACTATTGGACAGTGTTCTCGAACATCAAAGTACAAACGTCGATCAATGATGTGATGTTTCTCTAAATTTCTCCTCATCTGATCGTTTCCGCACTTGATTCCCTTGTACAAAGAAGATCAAGGAGCAGGCGATTACAACGAATGAACCATTGAAAACTAAGGCACGATGCATGTTGAGTGGAGGTATTGCATTCTCATCGGCTCGAAGCGCTCCCTGCACTATTAAGATCGGGATAATGAAAATGGACTGGCCTTGGCTTGATAGCTTACCAAGAATAAACATAACTCCAAACAGATTTCCCCTGCATGAGAACATTGTTCAGAAAAGGTTCTCTGAAAAACAGGCGCATGGAACTTACATGAACCAAAGAATGGCTGAACTTCCCTCTGCATTCCTAGTCACCTCACAAGCCAGTTCTAGTCCGACGGGTAACAAGGACAAAGAGCAAACACCAATGATTGTCATCACTACAAACAATCCTGCTTCATTCCTAGGCTTGACTGTGCCAATGAGTTGATATCGAATAGCACGAATAATCAGCGTACCTGCCCAGATCAAGGATAGCCAAGCTGCAGCGAGACATGGTGTCAATATTTTTGTGGTCAAGGCTAACTTGTACGTGAAAACGTGATCGAAGAGTGGCGCGGTGAGAATAGCAGCCACAATGCCAGTTAATAATAAACAGGCGCCCATGAAACCGCTGGTATCAGCAGAGTAGCCTTCAGGTTGCTGGGATCGTATCCAGATTCAGGTAGAAGGTAAACATGATACAAGATTTATATGAAAATGACGCACAAAGATTTGAGCTGTGAGGACTGCAAATGCATTGACCCTGAAACACACAGTAAAGGAGGTGAAGCCGCAACAATACACAATACATCACAAGTGCGCACGCTGCTATCAATGTTCCAACGATGAAAACGATGATCGCAAAATCTATGCGCTGGCGGCTGGACAGATATGCTTCCAAATGCACCGTCTGACCTGCCATGGCGCGTATTAGGGACAGCAAAGAGGGTGAGGGTCTGGAACCTGCATATGCTACCCAATCACGGTATCAACGGTGATGGTAATAATCAGAGCTGGTTGCTCACTGACTTGGCGGAGTTGGCGGCGCATTTCCAATTAAAAAGACTAGCGGCGTGACTGCTGTTGAGATGATACCAAGAACTAGAATCTATAAGAAGTATAGATGATGGCCAACTTAATCAACATGGGAACAACACACCGAATGTCTTGTGCTGTCAATTAGAGGGCTAATCAGCTGCCCTACGGCGCCGCCTATTGGATTAGCTGTTCAATTGTCAGCGGGTCACATGAATTGGTATCAGGCCTCCATCTACTCACAGATAGCAATTACCATCGTTGCTGTTGTACGTCCCTCAAGGTTGAACCATACTTCAGAGTATTTGGGACCAAGCACCTGGTAGATGGGCTGCGCTATCGAAGCAAAAAACTAAAATCTATCGGTCTCCAAAAGCCAGGAGAAAGGAAGATAGATATAGATACCTGTCCTACCATTAGAAGGACATACGCACGGTCACCGGAGAGCGCTTTCGCAGTGCCTGCATAGCGAATCCATGCAGAAAGTATCAATGCTATTGCACCTAATTGAAACTTGGTAGTATCAGTGCTGAATTCGAGTAGATTTGAACAAAGTATGTTTACACAGTGCCTTAACCCGTATTTTGCAACAATTTGGGGAATTATGAGGGCCGTGGGTAGATACACTAGGGCGACAATGTTCCCAAGCCAGTTTACTTGGTCCAGTGTTATATTGAAGTCGGATGCCACTGTGGATGGGATTTGAGCTGGTCAACTCAAAAACGTGTGCTCTCTCACTGTTATTGGATATCGGCCCGAACCATGGCCATGACATAGCTGCAACAACGTTCAGAAACACCTAGATCACGCAAGGATCAGTGCTCTTCAAAATATTGCAACACCCATAACTTACCAACGCAATCAGTCCAGTAAATCGTTGCTTGTACAGCCGGTAAACAACCTCATGTTGAAAATCTGTGATCCCCGAGCTTTCAAGAGTATAATTGGCTGTCAGACTCCCTACGAAATCTTTCTCTGTGTTTGCCTTGACATTCGCCTTTTCAGGCCTAGTTACGTATGGCTGCATCATGCTACCTTTAGAGCTCTATGTCAGGTCAAAAAGTGTCTCTGGCCTTAATGAATCCTCAACTGTATAAGTGGTTTTCGTGAGGAAAAGAGGCGAGACCTCAGGAAGGCTGAAAGGTGAGAGTTCACGCTGGCTGACTTTAAGTACCTTTGTTCCGGTGAGAGACCGGGGTGGCTTTCTCTAAGCGGTCTGAGAAGATCTATGGCCTCAGATTTTCTCAGACCGGTCTTGGGGGATTTCATGATTTCCCATGATCTAGGAAAACCACCAGACCAGACTTCCCTAAATACCTCTTTCAGTCAGACGGACAGGATCTGCATATGGATGTTAACTCTAGTGGAGCTTGATTAAACACCCTGATCCCTCCTGAATGAGCTACTCCTAGTGAATGTCCAGTCTATCCCACGATTGTGAGGACCTCAAAACAGCTTTCATCACAGTAAATAGAGGTAGTGAGTGTTGTCAGTTACTCAAGCTAAAAGAACTGTTGTATAGATCAGTATCGTACTGATCAAATGAGGCTGACATAATTGGGACAAATAATCATAATCACGCAAGCTCTGCAGCAATACACTGTGCTAACAACTACAATGGCTCCCAAGACCAATCATAGCGGGGGGAAAGATATTCGGATCTTTTTCTGCGGTAAAACTAGCTTTCAGGGCTCCAGCGCTTCGGTGTGCATCCTACCTACATGTTTGTCCGGTTCACTTTAACTTTGCCAAGGGTCCGAATATCAATGGAATGACTGGTGAGCTTTATGTTCTCCAAAAACACAAGTGCTAAACCTAACAGGTAATAGGTGAGAGGACTCGTTATTTTGAGTATTTTAAGCTGAATATCTGAGAGTGCGCTTGCGAAAGCTGCACCGTAGGTATTATTCATCAATATGGTTTCGCTTCCACTTACGCTTCTTTCCAGTGTTAAGCATAAGTCAGAGGTCGCTGTACGAGACAGCGATGAAGAACCGGCTCCTCCAAGGAAACTGAAGAATCGGTCAACTGTTGTGCATAACGAGGATGGAAAACCCAAGGAGTTGTTTCGAAAACGAAAGTCGATTTCACAAATAGGTGATGACGGTGACGAAGAAAGTTGTCCACCTAAAAAGAGGGCTGCCGTTACCACAGCTAAAGGGAAACCCAGAAAGAAACAGTCCAAGAGAGACGAAGAGTTTGAAATGGAAGAATCTAGTTTTGAAGAGGAAGATGATGATGAATTCGACGACGACAAAGAGGATGATGTGAAATCTCAAGAGAAACGCAAAATGCTACCCAAGAAGCGAACAGTGGAGCCTGTGAAAGTTGATGAACCTCAGCCCAAGATGGCACCCAAGTCAAAGTGCGATTACATTTGTTCAGACGACCTTTTGTTCATCTAAATTCTAGCTGGATCGCAGCAAAGGCATCAAGACTTGCAGGGCCATCGAATCCTGGTTCCAAAAAGGTTCCAGATGGGGCGCCAAACTGCCTCCTTGGTCTTTCATTTGTTTTCACAGGAGAATTATCCAGCTTTTCCCGAGAAGAGGCTATTGATCTGGCCAAACGTTTCGGAGGGTGTGTTCCTTCTTCTTATTCGATTCTCTTTTGTTGATCTGTTATAGGCGTGTCGTCCTTCAGCCTTCGAGCAAAACGAATTTTGTTGTTCTGGGGGACACCGCTGGGCCTGCCAAACTCGCTGCTATAAAGAAACATAATCTCAAGACCCTCGCTGAAGACGAATTCCTTAACCTAATTGCTACACGGAAGAGTCCAGGAAAGGGAGAACTTGATCAGAAGACTAAGATGAAATTGGAGAAAGAGCAAGAGGAGATCCGTAAGGCTGCAAAAGAAATGGAAAAACGTGAAAAGTCGACTATACAAGCAGAACATGATCCCTCCACCCAGCTCTGGACGACACGTTATGCACCCAAATCGATAAAGGATATTTGTGGGAACAAAAGTCAAGTGGAGAAACTGTTCCAGTGGTTGAAGGACTGGTAATTTCCCCTTCGATTCCCTGTGATAGTATCGTGCTCATCTGGACAATAATTCAGGCCAGATAGTTTGAAAGCGGGCTTCAAAAAGCCTGGTAAGACTGGCATGAACATGTACCGTGGTGTGCTAATCACTGGATCTCCCGGTATTGGTAAAACCACCAGTGCCCATCTTTGTGCAAAGTTGGCCGGGTATACAGCTATAGAATTGAACGCTAGTGATACCCGCAGTAAAAGGCTTGTCGAAGTACATACAGGGGTTTGCGTACTGAGTCAACGCTGATTTCAACCGTAGAACGGCATGAATATCAATAACCGATCACTGGATATATACATCAAAGGCTCCGAGGTTTGTGTCATCGTGCCTCCCAAGGTGTCTGTCCTTACACGTTGATGTAGTCGACTAACTCGGTTGGGGTTACAATCACAGACAGAAGCTGCCTCATCATGGATGAAGTGGATGGCATGTCAGCTGGTGACAGGGGTGGTGTCGGAGCTCTGAATGCTCTCATCAAAAAGAGCAAAGTACGCTCTTGCCTCATAACACTCTATCTCATTGACACGAGAAAACGGACAGATCCCTATCATCTGTATAGCAAATGACCGTAATGCACAAAAACTTAAGCCTCTTATATCAACTACGTTCAGTTTACCCTTCCACAAGTTAGTCATTCTGATAATCCGATCAGGCATGAGATTGAAATTTCTGAAGACCACAGGCACAGATGATACGATCACGGATTCTTTCAATTGCTTTCAAGTAGACTATCTCCTACTCACTGCTGTCGCCGCTGAGATCCTGATATGTGCTGCAGAGAAAACTTGCAAATACAAGCGAACGTCGTCGATCAACTGATAGAAGGATCACAGTCCGACATACGGCAGGTACTGAATATGCTTTCTACGTGGAAATTATCTAGTAGTAGCATGGATTTTGATGAGGGAAAAGCCCTGTGAGTTTTGCTATTTGTAGGAATCATATCTCCTGGGATTATTCATGTTTATTCTTTCAGGGTGAAGATGAACGAGAAGTATGCAATAATGACCCCGTTCGATATCACGTCGAAAATGCTAGGTCCATATTTGTTCTCTGGGACTGCACGAGAAACGCTTGGCGAGAAGATGGAACTATACTTCCAAGACCATTCATTTGTTCCCCTCTTTATTCAAGTGCGTGCTGAAGTAGATTTGTGATACGAAATACCAATTCATTGACAGGAGAACTACTTGAAAACCCAACCCACACGTGTTCGAAATATGGATGGCCCTGAAAAGGAACTGAAACACCTCGAATTAATGGATCGTGCAGCGTCATCTATGTCTGACGCAGACCTCGTAGATGTCCTGATTCATGGGTACAGCTCAGTGCTCGGCCGACATTATCGTTGCTAATGGGAACTTAGACCTGAACAGCATTGGAATTTGATGCCGCTACATGCTGTCTGCTCAACAGTGAAACCAGCGTCATGTCTCTTTGGTACCGGCGTACATTTTGGTGGCCCTAATCCCATGACTTTCCCTCAGTGAGTGAACTCATCTGCCAATTATTGACAATCAGCAATGTCGAACTCAACATAATGTAGATGGCTTGGGCAGAATTCAAAACAGAACAAGTTGGCACGACAACTTGGTGATGTACAGGTGCGGATGAGGCTGAAAGTTTCTGGAGACAAAGCAGAGATCAGGCAGTCCTATATTCCCTCGTTGCTTCCATATATTGTTCAACCTCTACTTGACGCAGGAACAGTGAGTATTGATCGTTCTTCGCAATGATTCTTATAAGTTGATCAACAATCTAGAGTGCTGTGAATGAGGTGATCGAACGTATGGATGAATATTATCTTTCAAAGGAAGATTGGGAAACGATTGTGGAGCTCGGTGTCGGGGATCAGAAGGAGGTAAAGATTTCGACAGCGACGAAGACATCATTCACGAAGAAGTGATTTCATCACTTGTCTGTGATGACGGCCTGATAATTATTGACAGATATAATGCTTCTGAGCACCCAGTACTGTTCTACAAGGCTCTGGATCTTGGAAAGGCACCGAAGAAACTCTCAGGAGGTCCAGCACCGGATTTAGAGGAAGCCTTTGTGAGTTATAATCAATGGTTCCGAAGATTTGTACAGATGATGTTAGGTTGATGACATCGCAGAAGATGATGAAGATGAGACCAGGCCAGGCGAAGAGTTTGTAGATGACATCGCAGGCAACAAACTCATCAGAGCACCTAAGAAGAAAGCCGTGCCAACGGCCAAAGGAAAGGGAAAAGGCATCAAAAAGTAAACAAGAGTATCCTCATTATCGTATCCATTATATAAATCTACACTGGCTTGTTTCGCAGTCTTCTCGTCACAATATGATAGCTATGGTTTAGTCGAGAAACTTCAAACGTGTGAGGTGCAAAATCCCCAAATGCTCCTACATTTCAAATACCCACACAACAATTATCCGAGCTTTTTCAACGCTTTTTCAACGCGACCTTGCAATCTCCGTTTGTTCATCACTGTACTCGAGTTTGTCTTGTTGTGGATGCGCCTCAGACATTATCTCCATATATCTTGTTTCATTGATGTTTTTATTGGCTTAGTAAGTGGATGACTTGGCGCTGCTAGAGTAGTTTTTGCCCTCAGTTCAGTTCTTGTCAGGCTGAGTTGGATTGCTTTACAGCAATTGACATTCCATAACTACAAAATGTCTCTGCACCAGCACTCGAGTATCTTCACTCTGCTGGAACTTCAGATGCGATTTCCATCATGAGGTGAACCATCCTTGCTTCACTCCCTGCTAAGTGATGGATCATAAGAATCCTGAACGGGATATGACCGGAGTCGTAACATGCATGGCACAAGTGTTAGCTTGTGATACCTTATATCCATCGTGAGAAGACGACACGTGACTCATCCAACAGGTCCGAACAGGTTTGGCGGATAACAAATAAATATGACACCAATTTCCTTCTCCAAACGTTCACCATCTCAAAATCACCTTGGAAAAACTACAGTCAATAACGAGAGTACTTCAGCACAATGCAAATTTCTTGCAGTCAATCACTCAGCAATGATGACAAGCATACCAGTTGTTGCTTTAGATATCGACATCTTAACAGACACCATCGCTGCACAATTAGCAACTAGCTTACTCAGCCATGTCCTCTTTCTCAAAAATCAGATCCCCCTGTTAGTGATTCTCCTTAGCTGACTACAAGACTATGAAAACGACTATCTAGGCCTATCAACCAACTCTCGAGATTGCCCAATAAGCAGGTCACAACATCTAGTTATTAATGACTCCAAATCTTGACAACAAGAATCCAGGGGAACAACAAAGCGGCAAAATTAAAGACAAATTTATTACTTGCGTTTGATACAATCGCCTCACATTTGTTAACTTCGTTCTCGTCCCTTTCGACTACTCTAGCCCAAATCAAAACTCCTGGTGCAAGTTCAAGTCTTACGCGTGTCTATCTTGCGATACTTGTTGGACCAAGCTTAGGGACAGCAAAGTCAAAAGTTTTCTATGGAGTTGACAAGTTTCAAGCCCAGACTTGGGCAAACCTTGATGAGTTGGAGGTTGAGGCCAAAGAAGATGCGGACAGTGGAGATGAATACCCAGAGGAGAGTGAAGATGAATCCACAGGAGAAGAGGATGAATCTGAAGTTGGTTCTGAAGGTGAGGAAGGGAATAGTAACGGTGAACGAGACCTCGAAGACAGTGAAGACTCAGAACCTGGTCGTGCTGGGGATAATGATGTCAACAAAGACGAGAAAAATGATGCCCACAGGTACCAGGACCACTCGTCGACACCAAAATGGTCATACGCTGAAGAGAAGCGCTTTCTTCAGATAGCAGATCGTTCACTTGCTCGCACTCTCGCCGCTGCTGATGCGAATGGGTGTGGAATTGCTAACGAGATGTGTACGTCATGAAATATGTTGGTTGAGTTCCCTACATCTTATTGCTTCACCTCCTGCAGCCCCAACGCAAACCCATATTCTTATACGAGCCCCTAGGCGATTCAATCATCCTGCTTGGATACCCCGACAAAATTTGACAAAGCAAATGGAGAACGCATTAATGGATTTCCTAGATGAGACATGGTCATCGAATAATAACACTGGACCACCACGGAAGAAGCAGTCGATTGAAGGTGTTTGGATCACAGGGAGGCAAGGACTCTGCAAACCTCAAACAGAAAACTTGATCGCAGGAGAGGAGGACGAAATGATCTGGTGGAGTTGGGATGGGAAGTTCGTTGGGTTTTCAGACTGGTGAACTCGGCGTTGTGCAAACGATAGGTGTATTTTCTGCCTTCCATACTCTAATGTTGGTACGCCGTTTCATTTAAAGAGGCAAATGCTCCCGGAGACTATCTTGCACGTGACTTCTGATTCGCTCCGAGTACACTCCGGTCGCTCGACCTGTAGTCCTGCTAGAGCTTCTCACACTTATGCTTTTTACGTTAAGCTGTCTCACTCAAAAATATCTATATTTATGATTACGAGAGGTTGGTGCCCCAATATTGTCTCCAAAGTACCTGCCCCTCTTGAACCCAGCACTCTGAGTAAGTACCAGGACAAGATTTGACCAGCACTATACCGACTGTAAAATTTGATAGTATTGTCCGCCGATCTAGGACCTCATTTCCTTTAGTCATTAATCACCCCACTTGCAACCTACAGAGGGTTGGTTCGCAGTATACAATATTTTTCTAGATCAAGACGACGAAACACTTGGACATGGACATCACAATTTATTCAGAAGCCTCTCTACGACATATCGGCTTTGTTCGACAAGATATGTCAAAGGCAATATTGCAGTTACAAGACACGAATTGATAACACCAGGTCCATTTCAGCTGTTCAAATTTCGCTCGTACTTGACTTCAAACAGGCATATACAACCCCAGTTCGTTTCCTTCTACGAGTTTGTCTTGAACAGCTCGCTCTTCCCGATGCCCACTGGCCTCTTCTCTCCTTCTTCCACGCCCAGGTTCGACGCTCCGTATGCGCTCTCTCCCTCTCCTTTCAAACGCCGCTTCCGACAAGGGACCATGCCTCACACCACTTTCTCTTTCGCCACTCAATGTGGTGGTGTGGGGCACGAAAACTTGTTGAAGCTGGGCTGAAGAACTTGTCAAGAGGTTCCGTGATGTCCCGCCATGTATACCGTAGCTCTTGAGCGTGCGGATAATAAGCACGAGATAGATGAAACCAATGAAAGCGAGCATTGACACAGCAATCCGTGGACCGAGGGCTACAATGTTAGTGAGAGGTGGACGTCCACCTTCGGGGTCTGCTTCAGAACCAGTGCGCCAGACGAAAGAAATGATGGTGACCATGAAGAGGATCATGGACCTGATATGTTAGTTGACAGGGCTTCATCTATTCTGATTGAAAATACTTACCAAGCGAGCCAAATGGCTGGCATTGCAAGTAAAACCCATACGTTCCATAAGATTACGGTTTTAGTTCGTCGTGCTTCCTGAACGATGATACTATGTCATTCAATGAGCCAACAGTGGAATGGTATCGTACCTCTGCCCACTTGGACGCACGAAGCATAGTTCGCATTGTACTGAAGCGTACAATGTATATACAACCATAGGTCAAACTCATAAGGGAACAAATCAACGATAATATGGCTGCTGTTCGAGTAATCGGATCTCCAGCAGCATCTGGAATCTGAAAAATTGTTAAGATAGCCCTGAATGGCACAAGTATCATTCAGCGTATATCAATGAGACATACTAGTGGTTCGACTCACGAAGCAAGCAAGGCAGAAACGACGTTCAGAGTCTTCCATTCCCTCAGTAAGGAATCGATGAACATCTCCCATGAATGTTTGAATTTTCTAAGCGCAGGCGTCACAATTTGCAATGGGCGGACTTCCTGGGGTACATGAGGGGGAGTTGCAGCAGCTACACCAGCTTGCGTTCCCATTCCCGGACCGGCCGTTGCATTCAGATGCACCGGGCCTCCCCTGTCTTTCACCGGTTCATGTTGGCGCCCACCTTCTGGTGTGCGATGCCTTGGATGCCAAAGTTGCTGGAAACTAGAATTTGCACGGTCATCGAGTTGAGGATCGAAAGGTAGCGGGAGGATGGAGTATTCTCCTGCCTCAGTCATCCTTTCAATATCTGGCCTACTGATCTCCGCATCTCGAAAAACACGAGCCACTCGCGAGAAATAGAGCGCTGGCAGACGTAGCAAAAGGTTGAGGTATATGTACCTCGGCAAAACATCCACAATGAAGACATGAGCGTGTCTAGCACAGTCTTTGACAGAAGAAACCAACACAGCGTCACAATCATAGGTACCGTTTGAAGAAGTAGATGTATTGTCCACCGATGCCTGTCCAAGTTCAATAACGGGATGCTTTGTAGAAGATTTCGCGTTGAACCACATCTTGATTTCAAACTTGATCTTCGACTTGAACGGATCGATGGGAACAAATGGCTCCTCGTTCTCAGAGTGATGTCGGTTGTGGTGAAGACTTGTGGAGAGACCATGGATGAATCGCAGTGGGGATACAGCACGTGAATGCGATTTGGAAGGAGAGTGTGAACCATAGTGTCGGTTGTTTGAGTTAACGTCATCATCCGTTACACCCATGGGCGAATGGAACGAAGATGAGGGGATATGTGGATCGCTATCAGCGCGGAGCTGAGGTTTGAAGACTGTGACAAATGATATATGAGTAAGGTAGAAGAAAAAGATGAAAAATCAAACAACTCACACTTCCTTCCACTGCGCGGCGTGGATCTGGGGTGATCATTGTCGATTGAAATCTGCCCATGACTCGGCGAGTTCACTTCTGATGCACTGGCGGCAGGCCCATGGCTGATTTGGCTATCAAGCCTATCTTTCGATTTGGGCGATACTTCAACATCGGACGCTTCTAAGGCTGAGAAATTGAGGAGATTGCCATTAAAACTCAACCGTTGTGGATGCGAAACTGGCGAAGGGAGAGAAAATCTTGTCCTCCTAGCTGAGGCCAAGGGTTGAGGTACTGCAGGCAGCCTGTATGATGCGGGCGTCTCACAGGGCTCTAACAATATTGATTAGCCCTGTAATGCAAAGAAACTTACAAAACTACCTTCAGAGACTGGAGGTGGACCTTCACCTATAACAAAAGAACAAGTCTAATGCACATCTTCCAAAGAGAAAATTACACACAGTTGCTGGCTTGATTCTCAACGCTGGGAAACGAGAGCATGCTTTGAGGTCCGGGGAAATATCACGGAAGGGAGTGGAGTTCAAGGACGTCCATGAAGCCTTATAACCGCATATTATACTGGCCTCGTATTGTACTTCAGTTTCCCAGCAGACGCGATTTGATCAAGCCTCGTCAACCCCATGGCTGGAGGAGTAACAGTTCCTTTTCCGTTTTCAATAGTGAAGCAGCCTATACAATGACGTAACATGCTTACGGAATCGAATACAGAGAACAACCCCAAGTAACTTCTAAGTTTGGGAATAAAACCTTGTTTAGGAAACAAGACCTGGTGAAATAAATGCCAAGTCAAGGAGACACTTCATCTTTCACAACTATTTCAGATGTCCCTATCTTATGGGGTGCGTAGTCTCATGATTTAGGGATATACAACTTCATCAGATAATCTTTCTAACAAGGGGTAGTAAATTCTTAACAAGAGCTAGAGCATTCTGCGGTGTTTCTCAACTGGAGGACCACATAAACATGTTTTCGTACAACCTCCGAGATCAATACTTACTCGTTGTATCTATTTTCTTGATTTGAGTTTCGAAGGGGACACAAAACTGGTCTCTTACGTTTGATAGAGAATTAGTCCAACCGTGTTGATATTAAACATGAGCAGAAGATGACATCCAACAACTGTTCTCGTATCTCCAACCAATGCCTTTTCCAGTGGGCTGACGATCACTAACGAAAGAACATTCGCTGCTTATTGGGTTTTCGTCGGATTTGTGATTACATTGCTGCATTCTTGGATACGATGTGCAGCAATAGGACCGAATGAGACAAAGCAGATGCTAGCCATCAATCAAATAAATGCACCCGAAAGATTCGCGTCATCGTCTCACACTATCTCAGGGCAATCATGATCATCGACCTTCCAAAATTTGTCCAAAACCTGATCAAAATTTTAAGCCTGTCCCCTCCTCATCAGATTCTTCCTAACCCTTCTTTTGTCTGCTCCAATAGCACCTTTCGAACTACGGCCCCATTGCAAGTAAGGCACTTTTCCCTTCTCGACACCAGCTATAGTGGCTATATCACCATTACCACAGAGCTGTCGAAAATCAAGCATACCCCATATAGGAAGCTCTATATCTCCTTTCACTAAAACACGAGCATCAGCAAGCATAGTCGGTGGGACAGGCGTAAGGATGTGTAATGTTGCCCGTGAACTAGGATCCTCAGATGCAGGAGGAAAGGAGACACCTCGAATTAGACCAAGTCCTACGCAAGACGATTCTGAAGGTGAAGGTGGTGGTTGGTGCTGATGATAAAGAGCCATTGAACTGGAATTATCAGTTTGTGAGTCAGCATTCAACGGCAATCGATGATCCAACCGCACAAAGCCAACCAAAGCGCCATTAAGCACTTTACTCAACTCATCTGGGACAACATCCTCACTTCCAGCACCTAACAGGATGATTTGATCAAATGCAGTGTGTACATCGACTTCAAAAGGTCGTATCGCACAGAGAGGAAGTGTTGTATCCCAGCTTTGTGCCATCAATGGGTCAAAATTGGGTTCGTGGTTTTGTAATTTCAATGATGATGATGATGATGACGAGAATGTAGCGTGGAAATAGGATAAAATGGATAAAGACCGATGATCTACAGGAGTAAAGTTGGCCGATAGCGCGGAAGATGGTGCTGATTCAAGGACGTATGTCTGTGCTGTGTGCACATGGTGATGATGATGATGGAACGGAATCTCAAACGAATGAGGACGAGAAAAACTATCGTCAGCTCTGAAATCAAACACATATCCAGGTTCAACCATCGCTTCAATCTTTTGCATCAAATCCACACCAAGACCTTTCGACCAACCCATCGTATTGATCACAAGCGGGATTGTATCCGCCACCCTCTCATCTTCGTCTACATCATCAGACATGGAAGCGTGCATAACGTCGACCCTCCATGTATCGAACAAATCCTTCACTCCATCAAGATATAGACTCGGGGACGTTTTCGGTGTTGTTGATCCAATGAAATGGGCTCTAAAGGGTAGCACCAGGTGTGTGTATGGAGGTCCAAAGATAGGCTGTGCTACCACGTGTAATGAAACAAAGCCAGCTGGTGTGAATTCAGATTGTCCTGGATCGCAGTCCAGAAATGCAACCCTCTTGTGGTGCATAAGGAGGTTATTAAGGAGAGTCCTCGCGAAGGTCGATTTTCCATTTCGTTTGGGCCCTTTGATCAGGAATGTCGGATTTGAGTGATCAGGAGGAACAGGAATCTTGGCTAGTGATGATCTCCATGAAAGGGGCATCTCAAATGGACTAAGAGTTTGTGTTTGCTTCTCGACCTAATTCAAATTCTTAGACCAGAAAGAGATATAGTGAAACGAGAGGACAGACCAAATAAAGACCGTTGATCTGGAACGGGTCAATCGCAAAATCATTCTCCCATCTGGCACCAGGAAACTCGTAAGTCCCACAAAAAGTCCGACAGATATTTCCCAAGGTCTCAACGTTCGTCTTCAGTTCTTGCATTAGAATGATAGCAAGCTCAGTGGGGTCACGAGATTGGAGAGATTGAGGAGGGCAAAAACCGTCGAGAGTGGCATTGGTGCTGCTAGAATTATACTCGACAACAGGAAGGGGAGAGGACCGAGGGGCAAAGATGTTGTGAGGGTTGACAGAAGGACGAAGTACGACACCATTGACTGAGATGGATCCGCTCAAAACCGTTACCCCACATGTCCCGAGCAGACACAGTCTATCCCCTTCATCCAAGGCTACAAGAGTGCCCTTCTCCTTCAGATCCAACCCGAGTTCAAGGAGCTCAACCGTAGACAGAAAAAAGATGTTTTTCCCAGGTGTGGGAGAAAAAGTCGACAGAAGGGTGCCAGACTTCACTTCTTCTCCGGAACGAAGTCGAGGGGGTATGTCAATCAAGTAAGACACGTCAGCTTCCTCATCCTCTGAAGATGAGTCGTGCAGTGGCACGCTAGGGGACCAAGCACGAGCCGTAAGACGAGGCGGCGGAGCTACTTCATTACCCTCACCCGATTCTTTTGTAATGCCGTGAGCCTCTACTGCAACATTTGTACTGTTTCCATTGTCTGAATCATCTGAGTCAATGACAATCACTTTCGAGACATCGAACGAAGGTGTGGGATTGTCGGACTGTCTATGTGCAGCTTGTTTTTGCCTTTTTGAAAAAGTACTTGTGCTTTGAGGGGGGGACTTCCGCTTGGAAAGAGGAGAGTTCTCGGGTGGTTGAGATGGCTGGTGGGTCTTCTGCTGGGCAGCCTGCGCTGCCTTTCGAGCAGCTATAGCACTAATCATCCAGATGGAAATTTATCAAACAAGGATAAATATGGGGTGGTTCCTGAATATTTCAGTGTATAGAGAATCATCCCGTGGCAAATTACGACCTCAAACCCCTTGATGTCAACAGACACACGATCATAGAAAAAAGAGCTCTTCGTATATTGGGTGAGTCTTAGCCAGCCGCAACGGACCTTTGTTGACACGGCTTACAAAGATCATAACATCATGCGGAACCCCTAGTATTCGTGGAAGCCGAATCATACTGCGTGTACCCCATATCAGCCTCTATTTCTTGTTTTCCCCGTAGTCACGCCCCCGGTCATCGGCATTGCATACCCTGTTATCTCACAATAGACATAGTTGCCCATACACATGGTGATCGGGAGTTGCTTAGTCAGCAATATTGGTATCATGACAAACTCAACCAAGGCATACTGATTACCACCATAATGGCTCCCAAACAACCGCCGTTCGTGCAGCCTGGAGTATATCTAAATGAATTTCTGCCATTATTCTGGCAGAGACAAATTAATGCAGCAGAGCAGGAGACGCCAGATTACCGGCACCCGTTACTACCATTGGCACGAATCAAAAAGGTCATGAAAAGTGATCCTGATGTAAAAGTACGAACATGATTGGTTGCCGTTTGCACAATACTAAAGTAGTCTAATTAGATGATAGCTGCTGACGGTACGTGTTCTTTCTTCGGCTCCAGTGCTGCTCCCTGACCTGCATGTTCGTCTGCCATGCTGTCTTCTAAATAGCTCCGATCCTGTTCTGCAAGGCATGCGAGAGTACGTTTTATAGTGGTCGATTCACTCCGAAAAGGTACTTAGGCTGCTTTTAGTATTTATCTCAGAAATCACCGCCAGGGCCTTTATTATTGCCGATTCAAACAAACGGCGGACTCTATCAAGATCTGACATTGCCAAAGCCCTCAGCAAGTCTGATCAGTTCGACTTCCTCATTGACATTGTGCCACGGGAAGAGATGCTCTTGCCTGGCTCTATTTCAAATACAAATGGATCTGGAGGGAAGAAGACGGCGCCGACAGCAACAAAGCGTGAGGCTGTATGTTTGTATATGTTGTTTCTTGACATTCTTCGTTTTCATTGCCATTGTAGAATTCAACGCATAGTGAGATTCAATCCAATGAGGTGTCTTTGGGTACGCCAAGTCGTAATGCCGAAGTTTTGGATCAGGTAAAGCCTGTGCCATTATTGCATGAACAAAATCTCAATGTCCTGTATGTTCAGCTTCAGAGCCTCCTGGAAGATTCGACCCCCTCCTAAAGACTCTTCTCTGTCATGAGTATTTAGTGGGGTATCAGTATGATCGAATCGCACGCTGTCTTCGGGAAGGGCTTGATTCTACTTCATGAGATAGATCGTTAAGCCGGAAACGTGTACCGTAGAGCAACGACACGCGTTTCCGGCTTCAACGTGCCTGTTTTGCCTTTGCCTGTTTTGCATATGAATATAGGCAATGACTCGGGGTGTATTGATAGCCGGACAAGATAGGCCTTTTTACTTACCCTATACTAGTGTGTAAACTATGTCTGGACTTACGGTATGACTGGAAAGCACGATGCTCAATAAGATAAAATGTATTGTCGTCTTCGTCATCAATAACATTCTCCATAATTTGATCCACCTACTCCTTTGATTTCTTCACAGTAGTATCCTTCCCTTCTTCACTACATGCATCCTTCGCAGCGCTCGCAGCACCATCCTCCAATACAGCCTCAAATTCATCCCCCATGACTTATAGCGACATTTCTTATATTACTCATCTGATTGTTCAGAGGACTCCTCAGAGCCGTCAATGATCTAGGAGATGATTCATTCACGTCTTTGTTCCTTGAAGTCCTATACTCGGATCTTTTTTTACGTCAACTTCAATTTTTTGTTTTCCATCTGTTCTGACATGTCCTGACTCACTCTATGTTATGAACTACAATTTGGGAGGGTTAGTAAGAGTGCTCTGTGGGCAGTGGTTCCACATGCGTAGAGAGTGTACTGTGTCGTAGATTTTTCCAACATTCAGGAGTCCTAATTTGGCTATTAATAATACCTGATGCGAATTATTTGGACTCAATAACTAGATCTTGCACAAGTCCCTTTTTTGATTTGGTGGCTAGCTCCACCACTCATCACCAAGATAAATTGCAACCTTGGTCATATGGTCTAGACTGACACGTCGGCGACGACTACACTTCTGATAAAGCGATTACTCTTCAAAGACTCGATTTATTTGTATCGAGATATCATTTATGATCTTTTACTTGGCTCCTATCTTGAGTATGCTACGGTTACGTCTTTCCTTGGAATACTGAATCAAGGTGACTGTACCCAAATGACACCTGGAGCTGTGTAGCTGGTGGAGCAAGCCTCCAAAGAAGACTTGTTTAGATGAGGGTATTCCCTTTAAGAACTGTCAAAGAATTCGATCATTGCTTCCCATTGCTTGCCTCTTCGTCCCTTGAAAACTCTATTGGATATTGGTTGTTACCCCTATTCTCTAATAGACAATGCGGCTAGTAGGCTATCAGACTCAACATCAACCTCTGGTCCATGAGCTCCCCTGCAAGCCGAATGACTTACTGTGTCATTAAGTCATCTTCCATGCATTCTCTACTTCATTCTAAACCCGACTATCTTCCCTTCCAAGATACAAGGAATTCACTCTGTAACCAGGTTATCCTCCTTCCCAACATGTAACCCGATTCTATGCATAAAAACAGGTTACAACATACCAATTTGCCACCTAAGGCAACTGATGCACACGAACCGAAACAATAAAAACATCATAAGATTCTGGTCAATCAAGATATCCATTTTTTATATACGGTCTCAAGACTAGAGCATCTCCAAAAAAAATCCACATATACCATACTCTATCCTCTAGACGACATAACTTGCGTCCACCCAGCTGGCATAGTCACTCCCAACAGCACTGGAGATGGTATAAGCAGCTGCTTGGGAAGCTGAAAGAACTGTAGCGAAGCTTGGACGAGAGGCACCGCTGACACCGCCTCCAGAAGTATTGTAGTCTGCAAAAAAGACATGGTCAGTGTTGGGAGTGGAAGTGCTCCACTCCGACCAAAGCGCAGGGTTAAATGAGGCGGTGACGACCGTGTTCTTGAAGATAACTCTGCAAAGTAGAAGATGAGTTTTTGGTTACCTCGTGAAGGAAAGTTTGACGTACTTGGCATAATCTAACAAACAAAGACAGAGGTTTATCAGTACAGGTGCCGGGTAGCTTGTGAATAATGACAGCCTCACTGCTCCATGGTCGTCCAAAGTATTGGCGAGAAGTGGCATTTGAAAAGGCACCAGATGCTGTTACAATAGTATTTTCATTGAACACGTCTGAAAAAGTGAGGCCGAGCGGACTGAACTAAGGAGCTAAAAAGTTTTCACCAAAACTCACAACTGGTGCTATCATCGGAGCTTCGTCCACTAGCGGTCACCCATCCGGCACCTTTGACGCCAATAGTGTTTCCACCAAAGTACGCCTGACCTCGTTGTCCAAATATGAAGTCAGTGGCACCCTGACAGGAAAACCAATTCAAACCAAGTCAGCCCACATAATACAAATCAATCAAGAGACCTGCCTCAATATAACCTCGCAGGTAAACCTGGGCACCCTGCTCTGCGAGGAGTGTATCTTGATACCCATACAGTCCACACGCGTAGATCCCGACACGATTCCCGTATTGGCTGAGAGCGATAGCCTGAGAGCCAACACCGAAGGTATTTTTCACGTTGATATTGTACATTTTGAAATTATCTTTATGGATGCGGAGAGTGCCGCTTGCGTCGTCGGAACCGGCTTGACCAGCATCAAGGCCAAATTGAATCGTTGCCTGATTATTCTTGTAGGTGGAAGTGTCGGTAGTGTACCCATATATCTAAGTTGAAGCATCGAATCGGTCACAGTGGATATAAAGGAAGGGGAAAAGATTATACGGTCAGAGGCCCCGAGCGTGTAATAGAGACCTGTTCAGTGTATGTCCCAGGATAGATAAATATCGACTGAGAGCTACTGTCATTTGGGAGGGAGTTGACAGCAGCCGAGACGGTTGAAAATTCCCCTGAGTTGGTGGTCCCAGCTCGGACAATCTTGGCCCCTGCAGGCGGGCTTGTGCGTGAAGCGGCATAAACGACACGAAGAAGCAAAAGACAAGTGGCAAGGTAGCTGAGAACACGAAACATCTTGATCAATGTTGAAAAAAGCTGTAGGCAAATCGGCTTTTATGTGTATTGTCATCGTGGACGAACAGAAGTTTATCCGTAGTTATTTTCTAGACAACCGGCTACAGCAACGGTGTTCACACAGAGTCAGCTGAACAACTCAACCGATGATCACGGGAAGGCTTGAGAGCGCGGTCCGGCTCTTGCTCTCGACCATTCGATTGGTCAATTTCGCGAGTCTATACACTGGAGCGACAGAAGAATTTGCCGCATACCGTAACGAGGAGATATACAAGTCGCTTACCCTTTTTTGAAGATCTTCCATAAAGTTGATCTCTCGTGAATGGTATAATTTAGGTGTCATTGGCTTTTCGAAACTCATCTGGTGACAAAAATTGAAGGCCGGAATCCTTGTATCGGGCAAATAGTCATAGCAATTCTATTCAAGTGGGATATGAGTTTAAACGAAGTAACTCATATCTACCCAGTTTGCGAAGTCACTTCCTACGGCACTGGAGATAGAATATGCGGCTGCCTGTGAGGATGAAAGAACAGTAGCAAAACTCGGGCGAGAAGCACCGGCAACACCACTCCCAGTGGTATTGTATTCAGCAAACAGGATGTGATCGGTATTAGGAGTGCTATCGCTCCACTGGGACCATAACGCTTTGTTGAACGGAGCTGTGACAACTGTGTTCTTGAAAATCACCCTATCAAGTAGTTAGAAAGAGATTTTGGATCTGATGAGCTTTCGCATACTTCGCATAGTCTGAAAGCCGTCGTCAGGAGTTCGTTTGAGCTGAGTTGAAAGTTGACTTACCACGCCATGGCCGCCCGAAATACTGGCGGCCGGTGACATTTGAGAACGCACCAGATGCTGTGACGATAGTGTTTGCATTGAAGACATCTAGAACAAGTTGATGATTGGTGCCTTCAGACCCAAGTCCAACTCACAGCTAGTATCATCGTCGGAATCCCGACCACTTGCGGTCACCCATCCTGGACCTTTAACCCCAATTGTGTTCCCGCCAAAGTAAGCGAGTCCACGCGCACCGAAGATGAAGTCGGTGGCACCCTGTTTTCAGATGTCGCTAAATATGTGCATACCAAGGAACGTGAGCGATTTACTTCAATGTACCCCTGGAGATAGACTTGTGTCCCGTCGTTGACGAGGAGGGTATCTTGATAACCATATAACCCACAAGCATAGATACCAACGCGACTTCCGTATTGACTGAGAGCGATGGCTTGCCCACCAACGCCGTATGTATTCTTCACATTGATATTATACATCCTAAAATCATCTTTATGGATGCGGACAGTGCCGCTTGCATCGTTTGATCCAGCACTGCTAGCTGGGATTCCGGCTTGAATTGTGACTTGATTGTTTTTGTAAGTGGACGTATCGGTTGTATATCCGTATACCTGATTCGTTAAAGTTAGCCTTGAAAACCCAAAGTTGGAGGAGTTGGGCACGTACCGTCAAAGGCCCGGAGCGAGAGATGTATACTTGCTCGGTGTAGGTTCCAGGGTAGATAAAAATTGTCTGAGAGCTCCCGTCGTCGGGCAAAGAGTTCACAGCAGCTGAAAGGGTGGCAAACTCTCCAGAATTAGAAGTGCCGGCGCGGACGACCTTTGCTCCGGCAGGTGGACTAGTGCGGGCAGCAGAGGTGATATTGAAAAGGGAAAGACAAAAGACAATGAAGGCAAATACAGGTGTCATTTTTCAACGGTTGCCACTAAATCATCATTTGTATCCACATTATATACATTACCGAGGTCCAAAAGCACCGCTCTCAATATTCCGTATCCTGAGCCCATAGCCGCAATTGCGGTCAGCTGAAACGAGTACTTTTGGGCTGTTGACGGCCCGGTCGCTTGATCTGCAGCCGCCGACGTGAAGTGCGGAGAGCATGATCATCTTATGCTTCTGAGAGAGTCACAACTCTTGAGGTTCTGTTTCTAGGGATCAGCTTCGGGAGGATAAGTTCGGATAAATAGTCACATGATGCCTTATTCAGCCGGAACAAGCTGTGGGGAAATACTAGGCTTTGCCATAGTACAAAAAGTCAGCAGAACTTCGGGCTTTGTATCATAGTGATCATTGTCTTCTGGACTCGGCAGTGTCATTGAGGATGTCAGCGAAAAAGCTAATCCGAGAGATAAAGCTCAAGCTCAATAGGGTTTCTGTTTACAAAGTGAGCACTGTTCTGGCATGATGGGCTAATCAACCGGCTATCAACAGTCATATTTATGTCGTGGAGGATCTGCATTATGAGAACCGAAGTCAGTGAACTATTTAGCAGGGAAGGTGGGGAGTGGGTAAAGTGTTTTCTAGTGAAGAGGGCAGGTGAATGTCTATGTACGGCAAAGAATGAGATTGGGCAGTAACAGAAAAGATATGTCTCAGACGTCACCTACGGTAGACGAACTGTATCTATTACCCAACAAAAAAGATGTGTCTACAGGGTGTAGTAGAGCTGAACTGGATACATAGTCGTCTGACTACTAGTTCACCCGCTGTGTGAGACTAAATGAATGTTTCGTTCCTACATAAAAGTCTCGGAATGTAGGTTAATCTTGGTGACTCTTCGTTCCGAGGCTCTATGTGTGTCCTAGTCCATCCTGACAGGCAGGGCTGTTGTCTTTGCCGGGTAGCGGGGCTATGTCTTGAGTGAGTCACCCTGATTACCTAGGTAACATAACGCATTGATATTTAAACGCATGATCTTTGCCACAGACAATGTAACAACTAGGACTCGCGAAGCTTGACCGAACGACTAAAGGCAGGTACACGTAATTGTAGGTGAGAAAGTAGTTCTGACCCTCAGTCTATTTATTCTTCTAATACGCATCAGCTGAACTCTGGTATCTCAATTCTTGAACTCACATAACAATGACTTCTGTTATCGGTGAAGCCACCACCATTGTCGGAGATGCCTTCGAAGCCGGGGAGGACTTGAACATGAAAGAACATCCTCACAAGCCCACATCTTCTAGTGCTGTTAAGGGCAAAGGCAGAGCGGATGAATTTGTGGCAACAGTGGATTATACCCTCGAAGAACGCCCATTCTTCATCAGGATCGGAAAGGACGGCGTCATTGCTGCATTAGAGAAATTAGATCAACAACTTGTGCAGGTGAGTTCATGTTATCTATTTCATAGATGTTCGCCGAAGAAGCTTTGCCTGCTGAAGGCTGGCCGGAATAAAGTTCTTTCGACGAAATTGCCAACAGATTGGGCTGGGAAGGAGGTTATCCCTGGCCGAGTAGGGTTAATTAACCATGGGTGTGTTTCAAGACATATCACTTCATCCTTTCCTGATGCGTGATTAGTGGTCTACCGAAGCTTTTGACCCGGCCTGGTCGATACCCTGGCTTCCCTTTACGAAACTGGTGGGCTCGCTCTTGGTGCGGAACGATTGGTGTTTCAGATACCGTCATTGAGTTCCAAGGAATTACCATTGTGCAAGTCTCACAAAATCAGGCGGCAGTCGTTTCCGATCCACAGAACCATATTTTTGTCATCAAAAACTCAGGTTTCGTCACTTTTTCAGTAGAGGGCACTTACGACGTACTATCAATCGTCGATATGACCCATTTACCCACAGCGGTCACAGATCCGCTTACCAAAGCTACGTTGGGGTGGACACACGAAGTGAAGATGAAGAGTAACATTGGTGCGGGTGGGAGTAAGGACTATGTTGTTGCCATTTTGTAAGGAAGTTTGACCCTCGCCTAATGCACCTGAGTTAACAACACATCCAGTTTGAATATCCCAGCAAGCAATTGCGCTATCCTGCAAAGGGGTGATAACCTTCTGCTACTTGGTGCTGGTCAGTCCGTGATCACCAATCCTAATGTCACTCTCCGTGGAATATACACTCTCGGAGAAAACCAGATTGAGATGCCCACAAAGGATATGTTCGTCCTTTTCTAGTTCGACTATTCGTCTATATCAAGTTGGACTAACTGTTTTCTAGTTTTACCCGCGACCAGGTTCCAGTCAGCTTGAGGATATACCTCAAGTGGCAATTAACCGAACCCCTCAAGCTCGCAACACATGGGTATGCTACCCCATATGAAGCGCTCCGAGACAAGACACAATCTATCCTGACGCAGATTGTTGCTCACCTCGACTATTCTGCAATGGTATATAAATCCATCCTATCCTTTGAACTCTTTTGACATCTTGTAGATCAAGCAGAGGTCCCTCGGGCCAGACAACATGGAAGATGGAACGGATGCATCGTCTGCGTTCCTGGATGCACTGAGGACGAGGGCTATGGACGAGATGCTCGAAGCTTCGCTTGAATATGGTATCATCCTGAAGGATCTTGGTGGGCAGTAATCCCAGCGTGCCTTGTATTAACACTGATAACTATCAAAGCTGTCATCGATCGTCAGTTCAAGGGTGAAATTGCCCATACTATGGATAAGTTAACGAGTCAGAAAATCACTGATTTATCTTGCGAACTTAGTCTGACTTTCCGACTTAGCTCGTGCTCTGCAAGCTCAAGTTGAAGCCGCCAACGTCGATAGAGAGAATAGTAACAGAGTCAAACAAGAAGAAGGCGCTCTCTCTGTAGCCCGTATCAAGGCTCAGACAGCTAATACTCAAGCTGACTCGGAAGCTTACCGTGTCATTGCCGCTGCTCAGGCGGAAGCAGAGAGGACTCGGATTGAAGCCGCAGCGCAGGCTGAGGCCACAAGATTGGCAGCCAAGGCAGAAGCTGATGCTATCCTTACCAAGGCCGACGCTGATGCCCAAGTTGTGGACCGATTTGCCAGGGAGATGGAGATGCGAAGGATCGAAGTTTCCAAGGTCAGAGCATATGGGGATAGGACGATATTTGTTCCCTCGGATGGACCTGGAGCACAAATGGGCAATTATTTGGCCATTGGAATGGCAGCTGGTCTTGGCTCTGATGATCACCGGATGACCTAGGTGGATTTTATGAGAAGACAATACTTCTTTCGGATGACCCTAAACTGAATACAAGTTTGGACCTTAGTTTTCGATAAACAGATCCCCACTCCTTGCCTCGTATTTTTTATATACTTTCTTTTTACATTCAGTGTCGCCATACAGATATAATAACTTAATTTCAGACACTCAATCAATCCTTTTCTGTGCAAGCATTACTTGTTTTCACTGTCTAGGCCAACATGTTAGTGAATCTGGTTGAAGTCTCAGCCTTTGTCTACCTTGCCTGTGTGGGTACCCATTTCTTCATGTCATCATATAACTAGTGGACTCCATGTAGCAACACCTCAGTCATTCACACTGCAGTAATGTCTGAGGTGAATACAAGCAGACTATCTACATACATAATGGAATTGCACTTCCAGAGTCAGCATATCAAATGCTTACTTAGATCCTGTCATATATTATTTAATCAATAATTTTATTTTCTAGCAATACTTCTAGTTTTTACATCTCTTAAAAAATTACATTGTAGTCCAGGTCTTTCTTCTCAAACTTGTATATGTGCTGAGTAGATATATTGTAATTCATCAGTTTATAGATTAATGTCTTTACATTCTTGACACCTCTAGTATCTACTTTTCTGCTTTTTATTATATCTTCTTTTCAACTTGGACTACCTTCTCCAACAACTTTGGTACTCTGAAGTTAATGACCAATACAGTATCATGGATGGCATCCAAAATGATAGTGCCAGAGTGGAGTGGAATGGAATCTATGATTTATGAGTAAATGCAATTACTCTGAGGTTTGGAATAAGTAGTCTAGAGCTCATTTATGAGAACACTATCAAAGGAAAGGGATATATAATCTATAACCACCAGTCTGGAATGATAACCCATGAGTCCAGAGCAATAGTTAAGTAATAATGGAACAGGACAACCTTGGCTTCAACCTATGTGTTGCACTACAATCTATTGTCATATGTGTGGATGCTAATTTTGGAGGATTGGAGTTATTGGGGAGTAACAGAATGAAAAGGAGGTATATATACAAGTCTGGAATAGAAGCTGTACACAGAGTCTAAACTACTGTAAATTAAAAAGGAAAATTAATTAAAAAATAAAATAATTACTAATTCCAGTGTTTGAATGTGTATATGACATCTTTTCTTTTTATTATTATTTACAAACTATAGCACAAACTATCTGCTATTGCATTTCTATTGTTACAGTTATGCTATGGACCAATAGTTATGTACTGTATAGTTTACTACTATACCAAAAGAACAATGTTGGCAAGGCTACTTACCACTGGGAGTTCAGCTATTTGTATAGTTGATTGAATATTTTGTTATACTTGTCATAAATTGCCATCCAAGAAACTTAGCCAATACAACTAATATTTATTTTTCTTTTCTTTTATGTGGCATACAAAAATTACTAAAGATAGACAATGTGGGACTTGGTAACTCAAAAGGGATGTACAATAATTAATAAACATATAAATTATGAAATGGTAAAGGAGTAGAATGCAATTCCATGCTAGAGACTGATAAAAAGTATATCTGAAAGGGCACAAGCAGTTATCAAGACCAAAGGTGGTCATACCAAGTGATATTATCTTTGGAATTATATCCTTGTTCAGTATTGTACAAAACATTGAGTTTTTTGGGCTACTGTACCAGGACTCAGTGTGGTTAATTCTCATAACTAAACTAGCTTGTGGTCACAGAGGTCTGATCAAAACTTTAACAGAAACTTTCTTTGGTTGTTAGAAAAAAAGATGCAGGTCCAAAAAACTTTGGTAGAGTCATGGCTAGGCCACAAGTTTGGAATGATAGCACTCAATAGCATTGTCTGGGTACCTTGAGAACCCATCCAAAGTTGGCAGCTACTGCATTACTAGTTACAGGTTTCTCTCCACTTGTTGGTGTCTAGAGCTGCCTTGTAGTTGCAAGGATCTGGACCAGATACACTTTTAGCAAGCTCTACATCCGCATAATTGACTCTTGCTTCTTGGAGGAGAATGCAAGACAGGTGGAGAGACTCTAGGGGTCATCAGATGACTTGACTTTCCAATTCAAGCAATTCCCATCATGTGAATGTATTGTATTGTAGCGTATACTCACACGCCACCCATGCCAGCAAAATCTTTTCACTCATGTCGATTTTTTCTTGTGTGTTCATGGATAGCTTTGGCGGGTCACCGTAAACAGATTGACAGCATCTGGAGTCATTGAGACGCCGGCCGCACCCACGTAGGACGTCAAGAATTGAGGGTTGCAAACAGCGACAAATAGGATGGAGGTGGCATGGCAACGGAGTGAAAATTCTGGGGGGCGTTTTTTCTCCCTAATAATCAGAAATGTCTATTGTCGAAAGTAAGTGAGGGATCAGAATTGAGGACAGCGGTGATTACTGAGCCCGGCTATTCCAGCTCCAGCGTGGTCTCTGCATTTTGATACGCAGTCCTCGGCATCTCCCTTCCCATCTCCATCATCCTCTTTCCTGTCTCCTCCAGTCCTTGATGCCCACGAGTTTGCTATAAGACCGCCTCTCCGTAAAAAACCTGCTTCCGACGTCTCCAGCACTGAGCCTGTATCTTGGGACAGCACCGACAGCACATCGGCGCCAAATCCTCTCCAAGGCGGCGAAACCGAGAAAAGTGCACAAGAGACCATAACAACTGATCCTGAAGCAGCATCTAATACCACACTATCATCGGATTCTGCATCTGACTTACAGCAACCAATCATGGATATGCATTCACCCACGACACCGATATTGACGTCGTTACCTTTTTCAGCTGCTGGATTGACTACAGCTGAAATGCTCACACAACTCGATTACCAACTGCAACCCCGGCTTGCCGACAACACGACATTGCTCACACAGACACAAACATCGCCATTCTCACCCAATTCACCATCTCTCTCATCGATACGTCCAGCACCTCTTTCACCTGCAGCTAGTCGTCGAACTTCGACGATATCGGCTCTCTCGTCGAAATCTGTCGCGAGTAATGCAAGTGATCCTCTCAGTGGGAGCAGTTCTCGGAGGCAAAGTAAGAGAAGTAGCAGTGGCCTCGGTGGGCTCAGTCTGATGTTGAGTTCTGCACCTGGGGCAGGGACCGGTATGGCGATCGTGAACAGGCAGTCGATGCTCAGTGCATTAAATATGGACAGCGGGGTGCAGGCTGAAGGGGATGAAGATATGGTAGGAAATGTCAAAACACCCACGGCCACCACATCCTCGCCCTCCGTCGCTCGTATTGCCGCCCCTATCTTAGCGACAGACGTCATTAATCCAACGCAGTCTACTCCTGATCAATCCGTGACACCGTCACGAAAGCATCGTCGTTCTACCAGAATTAAAATTCATATCCGGGATTTCGCATTTAACAAATCAGATGATAGATATCGTGGTGTAGGTTCCGACGTACCCAAACCCAATCGCTTCGCTCGCCTGAATAAGAAACTCGGAGGGTCAAAAAAGGTCCGACCGTCATCAAAGAGATGGAGTACTGCGTCCGAATCTACTGAAGTGGCTGGTAGTGATGGCGGTGAACCCAAAGAAGGAAAAGAACGCCGTGGATTTTTCCGTACCAAATTGTTCGACGATGACGATGATGATGATGATGATGACGATGACGACGATGTCGACGACGATAATGATGGATGGTTCAAGCGGGGTATGGGGCGATTCAGCTGGGCTTTTGGATTGTCGAATTCGAAAAAACAAGTCCAGCCAGAAGAAGAACGACCACGAAAAGAAGCTGTGATTTTAGCTGATAATGAATCTTATCCCTCTCGCGATGAAATGGAATTTAATTTTGGAGGTGAGGATTGTATTCTTTTGCTGCTTCCCTCCCCTTCTTGTTACTCGATTGCTCAAAAAGATATAGGGATATCTGACCTTGATGAAGTTGACGATTCGGAACATCAAGGTGGCGAGGAAGAGGAATTGTTGCCGGGAGAGTATCGTGCGGTGTTTGCTTTTGAACCAGAGGGTACGGCTGAGATGAGGTTGATTGAGGATCAAGTTGTACAAGTTGTTGGACGAGGTGGAGGTGTAGGTTGGGCGGTTGTTGTTGTGCCTGATGGTGCTGATGGTGGTGTAGAGGTTGCGCCTGGGATCCGACATGCGCTTGTGCCTGAAAGTTATCTGGAGGCTATCAACCTAAATTAGGTTTTTTTTCGTTCTTTTTTTTGTTGTTTTTTTTTGTCCTTTTGTCTTTCTTGTGATGGGTTTGCTTAAAGTGTGTCTGTAGCGACCTTGGAAGTGACAGGTGGGTTGAGTCTCTTGCTTTTTGGTAAAAATTGTTAGGTGATGTTTTTTGTGTCTGTAGTATGTATGTTTTATAGTTCTCCTGTTGAATTAGTAGAATTGGAACTGAAGACTTTTCTTCCTTCCTTAACATCTATCAGACTGCCTTTTTCCCAAAAATCTTGGTTTTGTAGTGTTGATGAGGTTCTCTCAATACTTTGAATTGGAATTGTAGATGATTTTTAGGGACTATTTGTCATGAACTGCTCAATTCCTCTAAGTCAATATTTATTTTCTTTTTCTTTTCATTTAATTATGTAATTTCATCAGATCAGTAAACAAGGACAAATAATTGGACTTGTATAAACCAAATAACAGGAACTCTAACGAGTTCTCTTTGTCAACTTAGAGTAAAGTTAAGCCTGAGGTCACTCACCAAAGACTAAACTCTTATACTATTAAATTGGAAAAAAGATACATGGTAAAATACCTAGAAAAGATCATAGGTATTGGGATCTTCAACAGACATAGATGTAGAGACTCTTAGCTAAACCTCAACCTACAAAAATGTGATAGGTTACATTAAATGAGATTTTTACCTGTGTCTTTGGCACAGACTTTAGCATCTATTATAGTAGCTTCCAGAACATTTAGTGTTATGAATGAAATTCAGATGATACTATGATTCAAGAATATCTGGATCTCATTGACCAACTTTATCTGGTTTGAAAGCAATACAACTAACAATATATCAGAACTTGTGTTGGACAGTTAGGGTTTATTTCACAACATTTGACTTGTTTGAACTTGTAGTGAACTATTTCAATGTTTATACTCTGTTGTATGTTATTTCTCTATTCTCAGGACTTGTAGTATACTTTGACAGACAATTGGACTTCATAAGTTTTTGATGACTTAAACTAACTTCTTCATCACTAGATAGTTACAAAGTTGACAAATAACAGTAACTCTAGGATAGTATAAAGAAAGGAGGGAAATAACAAGTTCCTAGTTTTTCCATTATATCTCTTTGAAAGCCTAAGGCCTCTTAGTCAATGAACAAAATCATCTATTGACTGAGGCTTTAACTAACTGTTGTAACCATTAGTCTCCTAAGATAACAGGTGTAATAGAACTAGAACACAATGTTATTCTTTTATATGACCTAACTGGAGCCACTGACTGTGTGGTCAGGAAAAAATACAAGACTACAACTAATCTCTATACTACTGGGTTAAGCAGAGATTGGAGTTTATAATACTTAGTATTTTTGGATAAATCATGTTTATTGTCATAGAATAAGTCCAGGATGATAGTATTAAAGCAAAATGTACTAGAAACTATAATTTATGAGTAGATTCTGGAGCTTGTCTATAAATATGCTATCAAAAAGAGAAATGACCACCAGTTTATTGATAACACAATTTTGGCTTTAACTTATGTGTTGTGCCATGGTTTTCTGTTACTATGTAGACTACTAACTTTGGAGCATCAGAGTCATTGGAGAAGATACAGTTGGAGTGGAATAAAGAAGGTACATAAAAAGAAATAAGAATGTTATACATAAAGTTCAGACTACAATATATAGGAGATATAGATTAGAAGTATTTTATATCATGATTAGCAGGGCAGTTCCTGATCCTTCTCTAAGGCCAAAGTCCTTCTATGAATTGACTAGCTATTTGTACTATATATATGTGACTATAAGCTAAGTTTATTCTAAGAGTACATTATAGCTATTAACTATCTGTCAAGTTCTAAGTAATTTCCCACATTAGATAGCTTTTGCCTATATGTTCTCTTGTATATAATCTATCTCAGATCTATTACTTATTTCTTTTCCATGCTTGTTCCTTTTATATTCATGATGTTTCCACATTGTATTCAGGTTATGATTGTTGTTAATTAATATATAATTAATTAAAGAAAAGTACTAGTAGTAAATTATGACATTTCAGAAATGAGAATTATTAATTAAGAGAATAAAAAATAAAATAATTGAATAATTCTAATATTTAAATGTGGGTATGATATTGTATTTTATTTAAATAAAAAATATAATTTTGATCTTTGAAAAATTGTATTAAACTTATAAGAATTTTACAAGTAACCTACAGAACTAGATAGATATAGAACTTTTATTTTTATTTTTATTTTTATTTTATTTTTCTTGATGTATAGGAAACTCAAAAGAGATGTGTAAAAGATGTAAATAAATACAAATAGATGTTTGTGTATAAGTAGCTAGTTAATTTAACAGAAATTCTAAGAAGTTCTTTGTCAACTCTGATAAAGAGTTGAGTTAAGTCTAAGGTCAACTCAACTAAAGTTTAAACTCTTATGCCCTAATATGTGCAATAAGCCCCTAAGATAAGCCTAAAGTGCTTCCCACTGTGTCTGCAGATGGATTGCTCATCAATTTGATAGTTGGCCACTGGTCAAAGAAAGAAGATGAAAGCATTTGCATGGGACTGCTTGGTTCACTGGACAGGAGAAAAAATGAAACACAACTCTTAGGAAAAGGAGTGGCACAACATGAGATATCACTTTTCGAAAACACGTGACAAAGCACCCTTTCTAGATTATTAAACCAAATTAAGGTATTCAACAGCTGCAAAGTCACCAATAATTATCGCAGATCAATGCATCAACTGATAAGATAAATATAGGTGTTCTCTTACTACGCTCCAACACCGGCGATGCCTGCTCGTATCAACAAACGCCAGCAACGAGAGCTTGAAGAACTTGAGGCTTTCGCCAAATCTGCAGGCTTAGAATCAACTGATGACGAAAACTCAGTAGTGAAAAACAAAGGGGTATTCTCAGTCGCTTCGGTACTTGCTCTCTCAGTAGTTCTCCCTTTGTTTCCTTACCTGCATGCCAGAATTTGGCCCCTTATTCGGACCAGGACGAGAATGACAACGACGACAGTGGACCCTCAAAGAAGTCCAAGAAGAAAAAGAAAAAGAAGCCTGCATCCAAGCCCCAAGTCAATACGCCAATTTCGGAATCGATGTCCTTGTCTCCTCCACTTGCCTCTCAGATCGCTCAGCAAGTCGATGTCAGGGACTCTCTGACTGCAAGTGAGCGAAAAGCCTTGAAGAAAGCGAAGCAGAAGGAGAAGAAGACAAAAGTGGATGACCTTGACAAAGCTCTGACTGAACTTGCAATTCAGTATGTAACCTCTACCTACAAATATTCAGTACCAACTCGTTCATTCTAGACTTCCACTGCAACAGGGATCGAGCAGGACTCAGGACAAGGGACAGTCCTTTTCATATCTTCTCGGAGTCTCGTTACAACATCTCAACGCAGAAGCTGAGCTGCGCAAATTCTTTGGATCCCGTGTCGTACAAGCGACAAGGACTAAGACTTCATCTCGGAGAAACGTTGGTGCACTTAAATCTAATCTCACCCGACCACAGCCTAATTGGTGGACCGCGAGTCAAAGAGAAGGCCTTTCCATCAGACCACTTACACCAGAAGAATGCCAGGAGAAGTTCCAACGACGATCGTGGGATGCGATCAACGAGAAGTGGTGGACTGTGGAGTACAGCAAGAAGTACAAGAGTATGACGAAAGCGTTTATCAACACAGTTCTGTCTGGTGGTGAGTGATTAGCACGCTCAATTACCAAAGTCATCACTGAAACTTGATCCTAGACCCACAGGGATTTTATGAGCTGTTACAGAAACTACCTTGGCAGGCGGATACGCTGCTTCAACTTTCGGAGGTCTACCGACATCGAGAAGGTGTGTTGGTACCTTCCTTTGTCAGCATGTCGCTCAACTCTCGAAGAATATGCACAAGCCGTTGATTTTATAGACCGAGCACTTTTTACGTACGAGCGTTCTTTCATCGGTGCATTCAACTTTACGAGTGGCCTAAACCGACTCGACTTTGATCGAGTCGAGAACCGACCATTCTTCCTTGCTCTCCACCGCCAAATCGTGTGAGCATCCACGCCTCATGGTTATATCTCTACCATTTTGATTCTTTTTTTACTAGTGACCTTCAACGACGTGGATGTATTCGGACTGCCTTCGAATTTGCTCGACTTCTTTATTCTCTGGAACCTTGGACTGATCCTCATGGTTCATTACTCCACCTTGACCAATTGGCGATCAAAGCTAACATGACCCAGTGGTTAGTGGATGTTTACGACGTCTTCAGCAATAGACAGGGAACCGAAAACGACGCTCGTCTGGATCCTAGTCTTCTCCCAGGCTGGAGATATAGTCACGCTCTCGCCCTCCACCTTCTTGAAATGAATGACAATCATTCCCTCAGTACGACGGCATTGACACATGCAATCAAGGATTTTCCATCTATTGTTCCCCTCCTGGCGGATAAACTAGATATCAGCCTCACAACTGCCATACGCAGTCATCCGGAGTGTAAAATTGAGGTAGATGCAAGATCACTGTCAAAAGTCGATGGTGTTCTTCATCTTCTTTCACATCTCTACGCTCAGCGATCATCTGGAATTTGGAAAGACCATGCAAAATGGTTCTCGGAGACCGTCACTTCAACGTTCAATATGTCCGTCGGCCACACACATACAGCAGTACTACTTTCACCGACACCTCGGAGAAAAGCGTTTCTCGATCTCGTGAATTCGTCAGAAGACATTACATGGTCGTTTTATCGACATGTTTTCGTGCTTGAAGCCAGTTTTCGACAGATATTGGGGTTTGTGCCACAAGATGTGCTGAAAGAGAAAACGCTTTCGTGTGATCCGTTACCACCGCGACATGCAGTAACGAGGTATGATGAAAAGTTCTTTGAGGGTACAGAGGATATATATGCGCGTCGGTCGAAAACGAGGAGAGAGAGGGAGTTGGATAGGAGGCGATTGGTGCAGATGATACCGGATGCTGGATTCAGACAACAACTGGAGGTGCGTTTTGTTCTTTTGCCCCTGGATCTCTCTTTGCAAAGTGAGAATGACAGTATGGGGGGTTGGGGGAAATTTTTTTGTAGGGTTTCTTTGAAGCACAAGGCCTTGAACAGAGGTTCCCAGGAGGGATAGTTCAATTTGCTCAAGCGATGGCGCAACTTGCACCTCAAGAACTGGAAGATCTGATGTTGAATGGTATGCTGGCTATAGACGGTCAGGATGCTCCTGGTGGTCCAGAGTTTTTTGGAGTTGGGGCAATGCCAGGTCAGATGCCTGGAGAAGAAGATATATTGGAGTTAGTGAATGAGGAACTTGAACAGTTTGAGAATGATCCGATTGCCGCAAGGGTGAGAGTAGCTGGAGGAGCAGATGATAGAGCCAATGTTGAAGCAGAAAGAGACGAGGATGAGAGTGAAGACGAAGACGAAGACGAAATGGATGAAGAAGAGCTTGCGGTGAGTCTTGAAGAACTTTGAACGAGATAGGAATTTGTTTGTGACAACTTTTTTTTTCAAGCCGATGCCGAGAATGATCAGGAATATTTTGGGGAGGCTTTGGGGAAGGACTGCTCCTGCAGTGGAGGAAAGCTCATCTGAAGGTGAAGAGGAGGAGGTGGAGGACCCAGCGGATTTGAATGCTGTGGATTAGTTGATGTATTGGAAATAGTTGAATGAACTGCTGATTGTATCTTGTGTGGGGTTCTGTCCTTGATGTGTCGATAAGAGGCGGGTGTTTCAGTATCAGCGACCCTGGATCATTAAGATGACGGTCCTACTGCATTACTGCAGTCATCATTAAGATTCCAAGGTAATATAATGCGAGAGTGTTGCCTCAGAACGGTTTCTAAATTCTTATTAAATGAGTTAAGAGACGAGATTGGTCTGAACAATAAGCTAATCTTCCTCCAGTCTTCCTTCAAGGACTTTCCGGATCAGATATGAATTTATTCTCAATTTTGAAACTTCAGCAATCAAGGTACCAGAACCTATACATGTCAGTATGATTGGCACAATCGACTCGGGAATAGTGGCCACGCGGCCCACAACAAGCTCACCAGGATGCCAAAGTGTTACTTTTCTACACTAGGCAACATTTTGCATGGCCCTACTCGAAAGGACAATCCGACACAACTGAATAAGTCGAATCAAATAAGACTCTTCCTTCATTCTCTCTCTTCGCTTCTGCAGACCCGGTGGTACCATCTCTTGCTTAACGCTCGCAATCATCTTCGACAAAGCTAAATTCGTTGCCCGTCCAGAGGGAAGCTCCTGCACTAATTCCATCTCTGCAAGAAGCGCTTTCTTCAACAGACGCTCAAGAGGCACACAGTCGAATTCTTGATCTAAAGGGACAGCTACTCTGGCCAACATTCCTTCCACCGTTGGTGTTTGATATTTCGCAAGGCCAATGTCACCGTCATGGAGGGGCCGACTCAATATATATAGCGGTTCCTCTAACGCAAGAGAAGAACGTCTGCATACGTCAAGGATGTAGCTTGCCAGCGTATTGCTGAGCTGAAGGCAATTCAAGAAGTTGGGATCGTAGATGGGAATTGGTAGACCTAAGAAACGATCTGCCCATGTGACCGAGCCCATCTTCCGTGCAGCCTTGATTCCATACGTGACACGATTCATCAAATGGCGGAAGACAATGAAGTAGGTCTTCACATTGACAGGGATGCGTTGCGAACGAAAAAGCTTCAGGACAAGGAAAGCACCAGCATAGTCCTTGATGAAGATGAACGAGCGCAGTATAGTATTGAGGAGCGATGTCGTGAGATGAAACTGAGGTTCTTGTGGGTGACGGACGAGATAACTCAACATCTCCCGATAAAGCGCTCGTGGTGGTGGGATGCTGTCAGGTAGGAGTCTACCATGACGAAACTTCCTTCGTTTGGGGTTATAAAAGCGATTGAGTGCCTTAAATAAACTTCCGAACGTATTATGATCAGGCAGAAATTCCGGTCGCTTTTTGAGTGCGTCGAAAATGGCGAATGGACGATGGAGGGAGTTTGCGCGGACTTCGAAGGAAATGAGAGAGTTCCAGACAGAAAGGCTAGGTGGAATGCCCTGCTTTTCCATCTGGTTCAGAGCAGCGGATACAGCATCTCGAGAAGGATAGGCTGATTTTCGAATAGCCGCTATGAAAGAAGCATAAACCCTTGATAGGAGGGTTTCGTCGGCGTCCGACTGAGGAAGCGCAGATAACGCGTCCAGAGCGGTTTGTATATTGCCCTCCTTCACAGCTGCATTGGCAAGGCCCTGGAGAAAGTGAACATTGAATTCAATAGGTTGTACGCGTTTGTGAGTCTTGGTGAAATCAGCCATGACATCCAAGAGCAGTTCGGGTGGCAAATCGAGGCAGGTCATCACACCGAGAACTTCGAACAAGTCATCAGGGGAAAGGGCCTCTTTTCGAATAACTGACTTGAACCTGGAGAGTAAAATGTTCTTGGACTGATTTTCTGCCTGGGATATCGCAATTGCGAGGATTTGAGCTTCAAGAGAGAGCGAAACAATGAACCCTTCCCTAACCATTCGCTCATACACTTTGACAGCATCCGCTATGCGAGAACGGCGAATGAGAGAGCGAATGAGACCCTCGTATGTCTTATATGAGTATATGCGATGACGAGCTCGATTGAGGTTGTGGGGTGCTTGGTCTTGGGGGGATAGTATAGCCGACTCTAGAGCTACATAGCTATTCATTCGGCGGTACTGGGACCTCTTTATTCCAGATTTTACTTTGTCAGAGTCATTTATAGTATTCTCATTAACCTCTTGGACAGGTTCTTGGAGCGGCAACCGCGAACGGGCGGAAACTGGCCGGGTGGACGCGAGGAAGGTCCTGGTAAAGGGTTTTGAGAGTAACCTCCAGATGCATATTCCGCCAAAGCAACGAGAGGTCGACTTCAGCATATACTAGAGGGTTTCAGTACTTTGCATGTAGATTTGCATGTAATCATGAGGATTTCGACAGAAGATGTAGGTCATAGACCCGGGTCACAGTCTGGTGTCACAGACTGGTAACTCCTATTCAAAGCACCCACATGTTGAACTGAACGCATTGAACTGGAGATTCTCTTGAATATTCTAGCCATTCGCCATACACGGGCAAAGCTAGAATCGATGTCGGGCTGAGGCTATGGAAGCAGCAATTGAAAGAATTCAAACAGCCATTGATTCATCAAACAAGAGGCAGGGAATCCATATGCAATGCTAACATATCTTGTCGGATTCGTTGATATCTTTATTTTTTTCACTTTCAAGTGGAACCATGTGTAGATCAAAATAATCCATTGAGATTGTTCATCAGAAAAGGAAAGATACGGATGGGATGAATCAGATAGCCGTGTAACAACAAACTTCCATTGTGTCAGAGTTTTAGAATGAGCGAAGAGAACGGTGGGTGTCATCTGTCTTCAACGCCAGAGTCTCTTGGCACTCACTCGATCTTAGTCTTAATCGGAGTCATCGGTGGCAGCGGATTTTACCATCTGGACAATCTTACCTTTGTGTAAGCGAAAAAAGACCTTAGGTACCGCCAGTCCGACTGACCTTCAAATCAGGAGAAAAGTAAATCCTCAAACAGTGAGTAATATACAATCCATATCAAGAATTACTGAGCTCTGCAGCCTTGGGGTTATCCGTCGGCGCCAATTGTTATCTCCTCCCTTCCATCAGGAACCCTTGTCGCTTTCATTGCAAGGCATGGTATCAGTCATGTCATCCAACCTACAGATGTTCCTTCACGTGCCAACATCGCCGCACTCAAGTCGCTGGGTGTTCGCGTCATTCTCGCCTTCTCGGCAGTAGGATCCCTCCGTGAAGAGATTGCACCTGGATCATTCATCCTACCGACTCAAATCATTGACAGAACGAAGGGAATACGCCCAGTCAGCTTTTTTTCAGGGACTTCCATTATCGCACATGCAGGTTTTGGTGACCCGTTCAGTAACGGTCTCGTGAAGTGGCTTGCACCAAGGATTGCCGATGTTTTGGCGAAGGGAGACCGAGAAGTCAAGCTGTTTACGGACAAGTGTGTTGTTGTGATGGAAGGTCCTCAATTTTCTACTCGTGCAGAAAGTAAGATGTATCGCCAATGGGGCGGTGACCTGATCAACATGACTGCATTGCCCGAGGCAAAATTAGCAAGGGAAGCCGAACTGAGGTACGGGGGTTTTATATTGTCATCTTTCAGTGCTAATCAGGTTGAACCAGTTATGCTCTTATTGCCACCGCAACTGATTATGATTCCTGGAGGGAGCAAGAGGAGGTGGTCACAACCGCCAAAGTTCTGGAAACGCTGAAAGCGAATGCGGATATTTCCCGTGTTGTTGCTCAAAAGATCCTCGAGGACCTTCATACAGCAATCACTGATCCCAATAATGGTCAAATTTTCCTTGAGGAGATCGGTAAAATGCAGTCTAGCATCATGCCCCAGTCTATAGCACAAAAGCAAGAAGATAGAGATAAGCTAGCGTTTGTCCTTCCCGAATATTTTAGGTGTTCATAGTGAACCGGTCTAGCCAAATTGATTAACGTATTGCGCCGATGTACGGGTCACAGCCGCTGCGTGCTACTTGACACTAGAACTGAAGTTTCAAACAGTTGAACAGTTGAATCATAGGGGGTAGGGCATACCCTCAGGGTAATTGCTCCTAGAATGAGATATACTCTTAACAGTAGAGTATACACTTGGAACAACACTTCAAGTCTACTAGAAATAAGTATAAAGCTTACAAAGTAAAGTATACCCTAGAGATAAAGGCAAGGGTGAGGGTAAGGGTGGTATGAGGGTATGTCATCAGCTTACCCTTGGCTCTATGATGGGTGGGATAAGGGTAAGGATAGTCACTGACTTACCCTAGGGTCATTCTTGGTAGGCCTTAGTTAATCATTAATATGGAATGTCCAATGACATTCTTTTCTTTGAAGTTCTGAGTTGTTCTCAGTGAATGTTACTACAATGCCTGGCTGGACCTGCAAAGTGCAACAACCACAATTGTTGATTGCCATATCACTGCAGCCCCACTACCCAAAAATTTGCTGCCACTCCAGATCTTTTGTTTGGACCCTTATACACCCACCTATGCACCACTAAAGAGGAAAAACAAGCAGCACAATATGTGGAATATGTATGTATACCAGACTACTATTTAATTATTTTATATTGCTTACTTACTTACCTAAATAAATAGCAGATACAACTAGAAGGAATGAGAGGCAAGGAAGCAATTAGTTACATTGATAAGAGGTGTGGTCTTATTATACTGGAGAGAGTATAGAATGATAAAGATTGTGTAAGCAATAGAGTATGAAGAGGAAAATAGAGAGTATTATATAGGAATGTACACTACTATGCTATGGTTTGTCATGGGCAGTATCTGGAATGATAGTGTTGGAGTGAAATGAAATGAAAACTGATTTATGAGTAAAAGAAATTACCCCAAGGTTTGGAATGAGTAGTCTGGAGCTCATCTATGATGATACTATCAAAGAGAGAAAATATAACTACCAGTCTAGAATAATAATCCATGAGTCCAGAACAATCGTTAAATAACAATGAAGTAGGACAACTTTGGAGGTGAATAAGCTAGGACTAAGCTTGGGCCTAGTTTGAGACCAAACCTGATAACTAGATAGTACTTTTTCTATCTACTCGTATCTGTTTCTTCTATTAACCTTGTATTAAAGAGCTATTATATCCTTTATATATAAAGAAGTAGCAGTTGTTTTTTTAAAAAGCTACTTAATTTAGGGGTTTGTATCTTTGCAGCAATAGTGTAATCCTAGTACTAAGGTAGTAGTTAGTAAAAAAGAGGAGCTTGACCAGAGAAGAAAATTGTGCTCTCTAGTAAGTATAAAAATTAAAGAAGAAAACAACTGTTTCTCATACAAGAAGACAGATGATAAAGAGCTTACCTAGGACAATTCACTCATATTCTACCTGTCATGAATTACCACTTTGTCTAAGTCAATATTTATTCTTATTTTTATTTTATTTTTAGATACATAGAAACAGAATACTAAATAGAGAAAAATGAGTCAATAAGTAATATACAGGACTTTTATAAATATGTACAAATAGATAAAGTATATAATAGTATAGTATAAAGGACTAGAAAAACTTCATAGGAAAATTGCTCTTGAGGGTATATGTAACAACTCTTAGTTTAGGCTATATAACCTTGACCAGAATCGCACTCTATATCAGAGTAGACAAAGAGAACTTATTAGAGTCCTCGTTAGATTTCATATACTACTTATACATGTTCAACTATTTGTTCTTGTTTACTAATCCAATGTTATTACATAATTAAAAGAAAAGAAATATAAATATTGACTTAGGAGAATTTGGCAGTTCATGACACTACTCCCCTTTCAAGGGTCCTCGTCCCAAGGTATCACAAAAGGTCACTTACTGAGTTTGTGATTGAAGAGTTTTGGATTCTCAAGCAAGGTAGAATAAGCAACAAAAGATGTTGTTAAGTCTGAGGTCTAATCCTCAGACTATGAAGCCTT
>Ga0153966_100145_pt1:32500-45936 | contig 45936 bp, 30 predicted proteins | sample TSFL050MetaG_FD_104738 | JGI IMG/M metagenome (GOLD analysis project Ga0153966, IMG submission 104738) | Attine ant fungus gardens microbial communities from Florida, USA - TSFL050 MetaG | ecosystem: Host-associated > Fungi > Mycelium > Unclassified | place: USA: Florida, Paynes... | reverse complement strand
TTTTTTTTTTTTGAGAATTCAATATGGATGAATATAAATAACTGACAATTTCAAAATAATCCGGGATAGACACAATGTCCACAATACCTGGATTTAATCAGATACAATTTGAAGGATTTTGTAGGTTCATTGATCAGGGTTTGACAGAAGAACTTTCTAAGTTTCCAAAAATTGAAGATACAAATCAAGAAATTGACTTTGAATTATTTTTGGAAAGATATCAATTGGTAGAACCCCTGATAAAGGAAAGAGACGCTGTGTATGAATCACTCACATATTCTTCTGAATTATATGTATCCGCGAGACTCATTTGGAAAAACGATAGGCGTAGGTATATCCAAGAACAAACTATTTTGATAGGAAAGATCCCTCTAATGACTTCTCTGGGAGCTTTTATAGTAAATGGAATATATAGAATTGTGATCAATCAAATATTGCAAAGTCCCGGTATTTATTACCAGTCAGAATTGAACGATAACGGAATTTCGGTTTATACCGGTACCATAATATCAGATTGGGGAGGAAGATTAGAATTAGAGATTGATAGAAAAGCAAGAATATGGGTTCGTGTGAGTAGACAACAAAAACTATCCATTCTAGTTCTATTATCAGCTATGGGGTTGAATATAAGAGAAATTCTAGAGAATGTTTGCTATCCTGAATTGTTTTTGTCTTTTCTGAATGAAAAAAAAAAAATAGGGTCAAAAGAAAATGCTATTTTGGAGTTTTATCAACAATTTGCTTGTGTAGAGGGAGATCCGGTATTTTCTGAATCCTTATCTAAGGATTTACAAAAAAAATTTTTTCAACAAAGATGTGAATTGGGAGGGATTGGTCGACGAAATATGAATCGGAGACTGAACCTTGATATACCCCAGAACAATACATTTTTGTTACCGCGAGATATATTGGCAGCCGCGGATCGTTTGATTCGAATAAAATTTGGAATGGGTACACTTGACGATATGAATCATTTGCAAAATAAACGTATTCGTTCTGTAGCAGATCTTTTACAAGAGCAATTTGGATTAGCCCTGGTTCGTTTAGAAAATATGGCTCGAGGAAATATATATGCAGCACTTAAACATAACTGGACACCAACTCCCCAGAACTTGGTAAATTCAACTCCATTAACAGATACTTATAAAGTTTTTTTCCGTTTACACCCATTATCTCAAGTTTTGGATCGAACTAATCCATTGACACAAATAGTTCATGGGAGAAAATTGAGTTATTTGGGCCCGGGGGGATTGACTGCGCGAACTGCTACTTTTCCAATACGAGATATTCACCCTAGTCACTATGGGCGCATTTGCCCAATTGACACATCTGAAGGAATAAATGTTGGACTTATTGGATCCTTAGCAATTCATGCGAGGATTGGTCGTTGGGGGTCTCTAGAAAGTCCGTTTTATAAAATTTACGAGAAATCAAAAGGGGCGCGGATGCTTTATTTATCACCGGGTACAGATGAATACTATATGGTAGCGGCAGGAAACTCTTTGGCCTTGAATCGGGGTATTCAGGAAGAACAAGTTGTTCCAGCTCGATATCGTCAAGAATTCCTGACTATTGCATGGGAACAGGTTCATCTTCGAAGTATTTTTTCCTTCCAATATTTTTCTATTGGGGCTTCCCTCATTCCTTTTATCGAGCATAATGATGCGAATCGGGCTTTAATGAGTTCTAACATGCAACGTCAAGCAGTCCCTCTTTCTCAGTCCGAGAAGTGCATTGTTGGAACTGGATTGGAAGGCCAGGCGGCTCTAGATTCAGGGGCTCTTGCTATAGCCGAACGCGAGGGAAAGATTATTTATACCGATACAGACAAGATCCTTTTATCAGGTAATGGGGATACTCTAAGGATTCCATTAGTTATGTATGAACGTTCCAACAAAAATACTTGTATGCATCAAAAAACCCAGGTTCGGCGGGGTAAATGCATTAAAAAGGGACAAATTTTAGCCTGTGGTGCTGCTACAGTTGGTGGCGAACTCGCTTTGGGGAAAAATGTATTAGTAGCTTATATGCCATGGGAAGGTTACAATTTTGAAGATGCAGTACTCATTAGCGAGCGCTTAGTATATGAAGATATTTACACTTCTTTTCACATACGTAAATATGAAATTCAGATTAATCAAGGCCTCGAAAGGGTCACTAACGAAATACCGCATTTAGAAGTCCATTTACTCCGAAATTTAGACAAAAATGGAATTGTAATGCTGGGATCTTGGGTGGAAACAGGTGATATTTTAGTAGGTAAATTAACGCCCCAAATGGTGAAAGAATCATCGTATGCTCCGGAAGATAGATTGTTACGAACCATACTTGGCATGAGGGTATATACTTCAAAAGAAACTTGTCTAAAACTACCTATAGGCGGTAGGGGTCGGGTTATTGATGTGAGATGGGTCCAGAGTTCTAAGACAGATGAGACAGAGAAAACAGAAAGTATTCGTGTATATATTTTACAGAAACGTGAAATCAAAGTAGGCGATAAAGTAGCTGGAAGACATGGAAATAAGGGTATCATTTCAAAAATTTTGCCTAGACAAGATATGCCTTATTTGCAAGATGGAAGACCTGTTGACATGGTCTTCAACCCATTAGGAGTACCTTCACGAATGAATGTAGGACAAATATTTGAATCTTCACTCGGGTTAGCGGGGGATTTGCTAGACAGACATTATCGAATAGCTCCTTTTGATGAGAGATATGAACAAGAAGCTTCTAGAAAACTGGTGTTTTCTGAATTATATGAAGCCAGTAAGCAAACTGCTAATCCATGGGTATTTGAACCTGAGTCTCCAGGAAAAAGCAGAATATTTGATGGAAGAACGGGGGATCCTTTTGAACAACCTGTTATAATAGGAAAGCCTTATATCTTGAAATTAATTCATCAAGTTGATGATAAAATCCATGGGCGTTCCAGTGGGCGTTATTCACGTCTTACGCAACAACCCCTTAAAGGAAGGGCCAAGAAAGGGGGACAACGGGTAGGAGAAATGGAGGTTTGGGCTTTAGAGGGGTTTGGCGTTGCTTATATTTTACAAGAGATGCTTACTTATAAATCTGATCATATTAGAGCTCGCCAAGAAGTACTTGGTACTATAATCTTTGGAGGAAGAATACCGACTCCTGAGGATGCTCCAGAATCTTTTCGGTTGTTCGTTCGAGAACTACGATCTTTAGCTCTGGAACTGAACCATTTTCTTGTCTCTGAGAAGACTTTCCAGCTTAATAGGAAGGAAGCTTAATCGAAATCAAGCAGAAGTTTTCTTCTATGATCGATCGATATACACATCAACAACTCCGAATTGGATTAGTTTCTCCTGAACAAATAAGTACTTGGTCCAAAAAAATCCTGCCTAATGGCGAGATAGTTGGAGAGGTGACAAAACCTTATACCTTTCATTACAAAACCAATAAACCAGAAAAAGATGGATTATTTTGTGAAAGAATTTTTGGGCCTATCAAAAGTGGAATTTGTGCTTGTGGAAATTATCGAGTAATCGGAGATGAAAAGGAAGACCCGCAATTTTGTGAACAGTGCGGAGTCGAGTTTGTTGATTCTCGGATACGAAGATATCAAATGGGCTACATCAAACTCGCATACCCCGTAATGCATGTGTGGTATTTGAAACGCCTTCCTAGTTATATTGTGAATCTTTTAGATAAACCTCTTAACGAATTAGAAGACCTAGTATACTGCGGTGTGTGATTTGATCGAAATTCTGATTTTACAGATTTGAAATGATAAACTGTCATCCCATTTAATGCAATCGGGATGCCCTGTACCTGACATGTTTCTTGGTAGGAGTAACATGAAGCTCAGAATTAGGGATGTATTCAAGACGCTCCCAAAAAAGGGAATTGATCTATGGTCTATTTCATAAGAATTTATAGTTATACCTCGTAAAAAAAGACTTTTTCTTTTGTGGAATTAAGCAGTTCCTTTTTTTAGAAAGAAATTTTGTTCAAGTAGCAAATAGAAAAGATGTCATGGTTACAAGAGTCTATCTATCGCATATAGACTTTGAGGGCATCGTGACCTAACCGTCGAGGTGAAATCGGGACCTAAAAGATTGAATGTAACAGTACATAGACAAGTAAATTCCTTATGAATTCCAAGGTACTCTTTAATTAAGAATTATGGGATTCATCATTCGAGGGGAAGTAGACTACTCAAGAATTTCACATTTCATTTATGTCATAATTGAATAAAGACTTCATAAAATCTAAATAAAATAAAAATAATAAGGAAGACGCAATAAATGAGGTTTTGCTTGGTCTTCACTGGAAACTTGAGTAAGGAGTAGATCTTTTTGGAGTTTTCTAGAATTTGAAAGGGAGAACTCCTTTCTTTTTCTTTTTTTGACTTACTTGAGCCGGATGAGAGTAAACTTTCACGTCCGATTTTGAGGGGGGGAGATCCTATCCCAATTTTTATTTTGCTAGGCCCATAGATAAGAAACCCACTTTTTTACGATTACGGGGTTTATTGGAATATGAAATCCAACCCTGGAAATACAGGATCCCAATTTTTTTTACTACCCGGAGCTTCGATACATTTAGAAATCGAGAGATGTCTACTGGGGGAGGTTCTATCAGACAACAATTAGCCAATCTAGATTTACGAATTATTATAGATTATTCATTGGTAGAATGGAAAGAATTGGAGGAAGAGGAACCCACAGGGAATGAATGGGAAGATCGAAAAGTTGGAAGAAGAAAGGATTTTTTGCTTAGACGTATGGAATTGGCTAAGCATTTTATTCGAACAAATATAGAACCAAAATGGATGGTTTTGTGTCTATTACCAGTTCTTCCTCCTGAGTTGAGACCAATTTATCATATAGATGAGGATAAACTGGTGACCTCGGATATTAATGAAATCTATAGAAGAATTATCTATCGGAATAATACTCTTACAGATCTATTAACAACAAGTATAGCTACGCCAGAAGAATTAATAATATCTCAGGAAAAATTGCTACAAGAAGCAGTGGATGCACTTCTTGATAATGGAATCTGCGGACAACCAATGAGGGATGATCATAATAGAGTTTACAAGTCGCTTTCAGATGTAATTGAAGGCAAAGAAGGAAGAGTTCGCGAGACTCTGCTTGGTAAACGCGTCGATTATTCAGGGCGGTCAGTGATTGTCGTGGGCCCTTCACTTTCATTACATCGATGTGGATTGCCTCGCGAAATAGCAATAGAACTTTTCCAGGCATTTGTAATTCGTGACCTAATTAGAAAACATCTTGCTTCGAACATCGGAGTTGCTAAGAGTCAAATTCGTAAAAAAAAACCGATTGTATGGGAAATACTTCAAGAAATTCTGGATGACCATCCTGTATTGCTGAATAGAGCGCCTACTCTGCATAGATTAGGCATACAGGCATTCCTCCCTATTTTAGTAGAAGGGCGCGCTATTTGTTTACACCCATTAGTTTGTAAGGGCTTCAATGCGGACTTTGACGGGGATCAAATGGCTGTTCATGTGCCCTTATCTTTGGAGGCTCAAGCAGAGGCACGTTTACTTATGTTTTCTCATATGAATCTTTTGTCTCCAACTATTGGAGATCCCATTTCTGCACCAACTCAAGATATGCTTAGTGGACTCTATATCTTAACGAGTGGAAATCGTCGGGGTATTTGTGTAAATAGGTATAATCCGTGTAATGGTAGAAACTACCAAAATGAAGATAATAACTATAAGTATACAAAAAAAAAAGAACCGTTTTTTTGTAACGCCTATGATGCAATTGGAGCTTTTCGGCAAAAACGAATCAATTTAGGTAGTCCTTTGTGGCTGCGGTGGCGACTAGATCAACGCGTTATTGCTGCAAGAGAAGCTCCCATTGAAATTCACTATGAATCTTTGGGGACCTATTATGAGATTTATGGACACTATCTAATAGTAAGAAGTATAAAAAAAGAAATTCTTTATATATATATTCGAACCACTCTTGGGCATATTTCTCTTTATCGAGAAATAGAAGAAGCCATACAGGGGTTTTGGCAGGGCTGTTGTAATTCTATGCTACCAGCGGGAATTCGGGTCTCGCCGGGTTAACTAGGACTATAAAATTGCGGAATTTCTACGTGAATCAAGATCTAGAAAAGGAAGTTATCCAATCACTGACTCAAACCCATTGTCAAATTCTACTCAGCGCAATATGGAGGTACTGATGGCAGAACGGCCCACTCAGGTCTTTCACAATAAAGTGATAGACGGAACTGCCATGAAACGACTTATTAGTCGATTTATTGATCACTATGGAATAGGATATACATCACATATCCTGGATCAAGTAAAGACTCTGGGTTTCCGACAAGCTACCGCCGCATCCATTTCATTAGGAATTGATGATCTTTTAACAATACCTTCTAAAAGATGGCTAGTTCAAGACGCTGAACAACAAAGTTTTATTTTGGAAAAACACCATCATTATGGGAATGTACACGCGGTAGAAAAATTACGTCAATCGATCGAGATCTGGTATGCCACAAGTGAATATTTGCGACAAGAAATGAATCCTAATTTTCGGATGACCGATCCTTTTAATCCAGTCCATATAATGTCTTTTTCGGGAGCCAGAGGAAATGCATCTCAGGTACATCAATTAGTAGGTATGAGAGGATTAATGTCGGATCCCCAAGGTCAAATGATTGATTTACCCATTCAAAGCAATTTACGCGAAGGACTCTCTTTAACAGAATATATTATTTCTTGCTACGGAGCCCGTAAAGGAGTTGTGGATACCGCTATCCGAACATCAGATGCAGGATACCTCACGCGCAGACTTGTTGAAGTAGTTCAACACATTGTTGTACGTCGAACAGATTGTGGCACCGTCCGAGGTATTTCTGTAAGTCCTCGAAATGGAATGATGACCGACAGGATTTTTATCCAAACATTAATTGGGCGTGTATTAGCGGATCATATATATATAGGTTCGCGATGCATTGCTACTAGAAATCAAGATATTGGGGTTGGACTTGTTAATAGATTCATAACTTTTAGAGCACAACCAATCTCTATTCGAACCCCCTTTACTTGTAAGAGTACATCTTGGATTTGTCAACTATGCTATGGCCGAAGCCCAGCTCACGACGACCTGGTCGAATTGGGAGAAGCTGTAGGTATTATTGCAGGTCAATCTATTGGAGAACCTGGTACTCAATTAACATTAAGAACTTTTCATACCGGCGGAGTATTCACAGGGGGTACTGCAGAACATGTCCGAGCCCCTTCTAATGGAAAAATAAAATTCAATGAGGATTTGGTTCATCCGACACGTACACGTCATGGACATCCTGCTTTTCTATGTTCTAGAGACTTGTATGTAACTATTGAAAGTGAGGATATTATACACAATGTGTGTATTCCGCCCAAAAGTTTTCTTTTAGTTCAAAACGATCAATATGTAGAATCAGAACAAGTCATTGCTGAGATTCGCGCGAGAACATCCACTTTGAATTTGAAAGAGAAGGTTCGAAAACATATTTATTCTGACTCGGAAGGCGAAATGCACTGGAATACCGATGTGTACCATGCACCTGAATTTACATATGGTAATATTCATCTCTTACCAAAAACAAGTCATTTATGGATATTATTAGGGGAGCCCTGGAGATCCAGCCCAGGCCCCTGTTCGATCCACAAGGATCAAGATCAAATGAACGCTTATTCTTTTTCTGTTAAGCGAAGATATATTTCTAACCCCTCAGTAACTAATAATCAAGTGAGACACAAATTTTTTAGTTCGTATTTTTCTGGTAAAAATCAAAAAGGAGATAGGATTCCTGATTATTCAGAACTTAATCGAATGACATGTACCGGTCGTTGTAATCTCAGAAATCCGGCCGTTCTCGAGGGGAATTCAGATTTATTGGCAAAGAGGCGAAGAAATAGAGTCATCATCCCACTCGAATCGATTCAAGAGGGCGAGAACCAATTAATACCTTCTTCAGGTATCTCAATTGAAATCCCGCGAAATGGTATTCTCCGTAGAAATAGTATTCTTGCTTATTTCGACGATCCTCGATATATAAGAAAGAGCTCGGGACTTACTAAATATGAGACTAGAGAACTGAATTCAATCGTTAATGAAGAGGAGTTGATTGAGTGTCGAGGAGTCAAGGTATTTTGGCCAAAATACCAAAAGGACGTAAATCCTTTTTTTTTTATTCCCGTGGAAGTCCACATTTTGGCTGAATCTTGTTCCATAATGGTACGGCACAATAGTATTATTGGGATAGATACACAAATCACTTTAAATAGAAGAAGTCGGGTAGGTGGATTGGTTCGAGTGAAGAAAAAAGCAGAAAAAATTAAACTAATAATCTTTTCTGGAGATATCCATTTTCCTGGAAAGACAAACAAGGCATTCCGATTGATACCACCGGGAGGGGGAAAACAAAATTCCAAAGAATACAAAAAATTGAAAAATTGGCTCTATATCCAACGAATGAAACTTTCCAGGTATGAAAAAAAATATTTTGTTTTGGTTCAACCTGTAGTCCCATATAAAAAAACGGATGGTATAAATTTAGGAAGACTTTTCCCACCGGATCTCTTGCAAGAAAGTGATAATCTACAACTTCGAGTTGTCAACTATATCCTTTATTACGACCCAATTCTTGAAATTTGGGACACAAGTATTCAATTAGTTCGGACTTGTTTAGTGTTGAATTGGAACCAAGACAAAAAGATCGAAAAGGCCTGTGCTTCCTTTATTGAAATAAGGACAAATGGTTTAATTAGAGATTTTCTAAGAATCGACTTAGCGAAGTCACCTATTTTGTATACCGGAAAAAGAAATGATCTATCGGGTTCAGGATTAATCTCTGAGAATGGATCAGATCGCGCTAATGTCAATCCGTTTTCTTCCATTTATTCCTATTCCAAGGCAAGGATTCAAGAATCCCTTAATCCAAATCAAGGAACTATTCATACGTTATTGAATCGAAATAAGGAATCTCAATCTTTGATAATTTTGTCATCATCCAATTGTTCTCGAACAGGCCCATTCAACGATGTAAAATCTCCCAATGTGATAAAAGAATCAATCAAAGAGGACCCCCTAATTCGAATTAGGAATCCGTTGGGCCCCTTAGGAACAGGCTTTCCAATTTATAATTTTGATTTATTTTCCGATTTAATAACCCATAATCAAATCTTGGTAACTAACTATTTGCAACTTGACAATTTAAAACAGATTTTTCAAATACTTAAATATTATTTACTGGATGAAAAAGGTAAAATTTATAATCCCTATTCGTGCAGTAACATCATTTTGAATCCATTCAATTTGAATTGGTATTTTCTGCATTACAATTGTTGTGAAGAGACATCTACAATCGTTACTCTTGGGCAGTTTCTTTGTGAAAATGTATGTATAGCCAAAAAAGGACCCCATTTAAAATCGGGTCAAGTTCTAATTCTTCAAGTTGACTCTGTGGTAATACGATCAGCTAAGCCTTATTTGGCTACTCCAGGAGCAACTGTTCATGGACATTATGGGGAAATCCTTTACGAAGGAGATACGTTAGTTACATTTATATATGAAAAATCAAGATCTGGTGATATAACGCAAGGTCTTCCAAAAGTGGAACAGGTGTTAGAAGTGCGTTCGATTGATTCAATATCGATGAATCTCGAAAAGAGGATTGAGACTTGGAACAAATGTATAACAAGAATTCTTGGAATTCCTTGGGCATTCCTGATTGGTGCTGAGCTAACTATAGTGCAAAGTCGTATCTCTTTGGTTAATAAGGTTCAAAAGGTTTATCGATCCCAAGGGGTGCAGATACATAATAGGCATATAGAAATTATTGTACGTCAAATAACATCAAAAGTATTGGTTTCAGAAGATGAAATGTCTAATGTTTTTTCGCCCGGAGAACTAATTGGATTGTTGCGAGCGGAACGAATGGGGCGCGCTTTGGAAGAAGCGATCTGTTACCAAGCCGTCTTATTGGGAATAACAAGAGCTTCTATGAATACTCAAAGTTTCATATCCGAAGCGAGTTTTCAAGAAACTGCTCGAGTTTTAGCAAAAGCAGCTCTCCTGGGGCGTATCGACTGGTTGAAAGGCCTGAAAGAAAACGTTGTTCTGGGGGGGATGATACCTGTTGGTAGCGGCTTCAAAACACCATCAACCGAACCTAACAACATTCCTAACAACATTGCCTTTGAACTCAAAAAAAAGAATCTATTAGAGGGGGAAATGAAAGATATTTTGCTCTACCACAGAAAATTATTTGATTCTTGCCTTTCAAAGAATTTCCATGATACACAAGAACAATCATTTTTTTAAATCCCTAAGAGCAAATTGGACCTTTCTTTTTTTAAAAGGATCTGTTGGTTCTTTGATTTGGTAATAGGAATAAAAAAAATAACAAATAGAAAAGAATAATGGCTTGGGCTGTGTATTTACATCTACGGTAGAAGAGAAGGTTCCGTCGGAACATTTTTTTATTCAGGGTACCTCTTCGCTTTTTTTTTTTTTTCAAAAAAAGGGGGAGAAGGGGGAGGCAGTGTGGGGAGAAATGACAAGAAGATATTGGAACATTAATTTAGAAGAGATGATGGAAGCAGGAGTTCATTTTGGCCATGGTACTAGGAAATGGAATCCTAAAATGGCACCTTATATCTCTGCAAAACGTAAAGGTATTCATATTACAAATCTTACTAGAACTGCTCGTTTTTTATCAGAAGCTTGTGATTTGGTTTTTGATGCCGCAAGTAGAGGAAAACAATTCTTAATTGTTGGCACTAAAAATAAAGAAGCTGATTCAGTAGCATGCGCTGCCATAAGGGCTCGGTGTCATTATGTTAATAAAAAATGGCTCGGTGGTATGTTAACGAATTGGTCCACTACAGAAACGAGACTTCATAAGTTTAGAGACTTGAGAACCGAACAAAAAACAGGGGGGCTCAGCCGTCTTCCGAAAAGAGATGCGGCTATGTTGAAAAGACAATTATCTCATTTGCAAACATATCTGGGCGGGATTAAATATATGACAGGGTTACCCGATATTGTAATCATCGTTGATCAGCACGAAGAATATACGGCCCTTCAAGAATGTATCACGTTGGGAATTCCAACAATTTGTTTAATCGATACAAATTGTGACCCCGATCTCGCAGATATTTCGATTCCAGCGAATGATGACGCTATATCTTCAATCCGATTAATTCTTAACAAATTAGTATTTGCTATTTGTGAGGGCCGTTCTGGCTATATGAGAAATCCGTGATTAATAATAAGAATTAATTAATAATAAGAATAAGATAAATAACTTTTTCATTTAGGAACCTTCGTAGATTTATTGAATCGATTACTATTTCTTAATCTCAAAAAGGAGATAAAAATAACAAGGAATAGAATTTGATTAGTTGGTATTCAAAATATATGATTCAAGTAGTCAAGTCGAGAAAGAGATGGTTGAATCAAAAAAATTTTGTTTAAAGTTCTATTTTTGTCAGAGGGCAATATGAATGTTCTATCATGTTCCATCAACACACTAAATGGGTTATATGATCTATCCGGTGTGGAAGTAGGCCAACATTTTTATTGGAAAATCGGGGGTTTCCAAGTCCACGGCCAAGTACTTATTACTTCTTGGGTTGTAATTGCTATCTTATTAGGTTCAGCCGCTCTAGCCGTTCGGAACCCACAAACCATTCCGACCGGCGGTCAGAATTTCTTCGAATATGTCCTTGAATTTATTCGAGATGTGAGTAAAACTCAAATTGGAGAAGAATATGGTCCTTGGGTTCCTTTTATTGGAACTATGTTTCTATTTATTTTTGTTTCTAATTGGGCAGGCGCCCTTTTACCGTGGAAAATCATACAATTACCTCATGGGGAATTAGCCGCACCCACTAATGATATAAATACTACTGTTGCTTTGGCTTTACTCACGTCAGTGGCATATTTCTATGCGGGTCTTACCAAAAAAGGATTAGGTTATTTCGGGAAATATATTCAACCAACTCCTATTCTTTTACCTATTAACATCTTAGAAGATTTCACAAAGCCCCTATCACTTAGTTTTCGACTTTTCGGAAATATATTAGCCGATGAATTAGTAGTTGTTGTTCTTGTTTCTTTAGTACCTTCAGTGGTTCCGATCCCTGTTATGTTCCTTGGATTATTTACAAGTGGTATTCAAGCTCTTATTTTTGCAACTTTAGCCGCGGCTTATATAGGTGAATCCATGGAGGGCCACCATTGACTAGTTTTCTAAATAGTCTTTTTAGTTTAACCTAAGACAATGTGTGCGTGGCTAAAAAAATTGACTTAGTGAATGAAATGAAAATATACAACTAATATATGATCTAGAGTTAAGTTATAGAAAAAAAGATTACAATAAAGCTTACAATACAATATTGATATTAGAGTAGAGAATTGAAAAAAGGAAAGAGATCTCAAAGATCTTTTTCCTAAAATTACCTTTTGTCCATTTATATCATAATCCTACCTTTCCTTCAATGAATTAGATTGGTCATCGAATCCGACTATTAACTATTCGGAGTCGTAATTTGACGAAGAAGTCTTGCGGTATTACTGTGGTATTACGACGTCTTATTAAATAAAAAAGGATGTTCTATAGAATGATTCCCTTTTTCGGTTGATTTTATTCAACGATTGACCAAACGAAAATATTAATAAATAATAAATTGTATGAACTTAGATCAATCAAATCAATTTCTATGCAACGATTCGCCCCAATCAATTTATCCATTGATTATCTTAGGTTGCAAGATAATGATAAACAACGGGGAAGGGAAAGGTTAATTTATAAAAAGGGGATTCATAAAAAGTTTGTAGGGGGGAGGTCGAACTAGGTATATAGAATTGAATGACTATGACTATAAGTTAACTCTTGTCAAGCGTTAGACGCATCCTTAGCAAATCTGATTGAATTGAAGATGAAGAAAGAGTTGGTTTACATTGTGGAAGAAAGACATGTATATGTGATATTAGAGATTGACTTGTTAGATACGAGCTAAAGATATATCTAATTTGACCTACTAATCGAATATAAATGTAGACGGGGATTCTATAGAAATCCTTCTGTCCAATCTGTGACTGTGAATTGAATTAATAAATGGATGAAGTCAATAAGAAAATCGAAGAATTCAAATAGCGGTTCGGGACAAAGAAACAGAAAATCAAAAGTTATATGGATTCATAAAGACTTTCTCGAGAGAAACTAAAAAAGAGATATCAAAGTAGTTTTGATTATTCAAGAATGTTATTACTTGAATTCGAAGTTCGTAGTTACTTCGACTGGCCGAATCGTAGCATGGAATAATTAAGTCATAGTTCATTGGTTGAATGTATCATTAACCATTTTTTTTTTGGTACGAGGAACTTATCATGAATCCACTGATTTCTGCCGCTTCCGTTATT
>Ga0153966_100145_pt1:12500-15000 | contig 45936 bp, 30 predicted proteins | sample TSFL050MetaG_FD_104738 | JGI IMG/M metagenome (GOLD analysis project Ga0153966, IMG submission 104738) | Attine ant fungus gardens microbial communities from Florida, USA - TSFL050 MetaG | ecosystem: Host-associated > Fungi > Mycelium > Unclassified | place: USA: Florida, Paynes... | reverse complement strand
TTATGTGCATAATGATAAAATGATAAAGAAGATGAAAATCTTCTCATTATGAACTAAGTAGGGCTAGTGTTTTTACAAGAAATATCTAGCCAACCTTCCTGCAAGAGATCTTTTCTTAACATCAAACGTATTGTTACTAGAGAGAAAAGATAACTCCAACAATTTCTTTGTTCTCAACGCTTCCCAATGTCCAGGAATTAGTCACTTCAACAGCCTTCGATGGTTATACGGGTATCCAAAATACAAACGAGATGGATGTTTGTTGTCCCAACCATTCTTTTAGTCCCAAGCTTGCTAAAGAAGGGGATAATTTATAATATAACAAAGTTTTCGTGTTGTTAATTTCTAGGTGTAGTGCTTCTTCCCCTCTGCTACCTATTGGTTAGGATTGACCCGTAATACCGAACCTGTAGGTATAACCTTTCGCTCAATACTAGAATCGAGAATTGAAACATAGCATCTGAGGCTGCATTAATCGAGGATACACGACAGAAGGAATTGTTCTATTTCCGAACTTTACCTTCTACAAGCGTAGATTTTTTTCTTTTTTTCCCGATCACGAATAATGTGTATTTCTCGTAAAACCGAGAGTCAAAAAAAAGTCAAATCGCACCATCTCTGTAATAAGTAAATGCCTCTTTTTCTCCTGAAGTTGTCGGAATTATTCGTAATAAGATATTGGCTACAATCGAAAAGGTTTTATCAATAAAATTTCCATTTATCCGCGATCTAGACATAGGTAGCAATCCATTCTATCATTGTTCTCATTACTTCTCGGGGGAAAATGATCCCACAAGGAAAAGAATTTTACAGTACGAAATAACATAAAAACAGATTCATTATCATTAAAAAATATGGCCCAATATTAAATATTCAAATTGTTCTTTTTTACATTACAGGAACAGGAATTCATTGATAAGAATTAAGAAATAAATATTGGGAACCGCATTGGATTCCATCTTACTGGAATAGTCTATCAACGAAAGAAACTTTTCTTATTTGATTGAAGTTACAGCTTAGAAAAACCTAAGTTGATTGAATTATGATACAAAGAAGAAAAAGGATCGAATCGAGTAATCATTGTATGATGAAAATGAGCCCACTTTTTTTGTGTACTTAGCGGATATCACTAGACAATCAACTATAAAAAAATTGTTTATCAATTTGTATTTTTAATAGATAGATGGGATAAGGATTTTTGTTGATAACAGGCCTAAAAAGCAATTTGAGAATGCTTCTGGTATGGAATCGTAGTCTAAATAGAATCATGATCTAAAGATATCCATTAACCATAGTCTATAATAAAATATAGAACCCTAGCTCAGTCGATTCGTTAGAATTTCTAATTTATTGATTTAATGCGGTCGGTATAGTATAAAGATAATCAGAAAAAGAAGATAACATTGTTTTTGCAAACATGAATAGAATTTTTTTAACAGTTTTTATAAGAAAACAATTTTCTATTTTTATCGCTTTCTATTTAGAATTGATTGGTTGTACCTACCCAATAATCTAATTCTAATCTGAATAATGACTTATTCACTCGATTTTCGTTTTTTAGGTCATAATCATTATGTAGGAGAGATGGCCGAGTGGTTGAAGGCGTAGCACTGGAACTGCTATGTAGGCTTTTGCTTACCGAGGGTTCGAATCCCTCTCTTTCCTTACCTTCACCTAATTTACCGATCTTACTAACCACAATAGATCAATAGATATAGATCAAATAGCAATATATGACTATTCCAACAGTTAGACCTTTCTTTGATATGGATTCTCTATTCCTAATGGCTGTGGTACGGAAAATACTGTTAAAGAAACGAGTAGACAAGGAATGAAAATATCCCTCTCGGTCTATGACACCTAAATGGAAGAAAAATCCGGAGCAAACCCTTAATTTATCTTAAGCTTAGGTTAATTTACTTCGCCGAAAGGGAGTAAAATAGGTTATATTAGTCTTTATTTTCTTTTTGTTAGGTTTAAGTCTGACGAGAATAATATTCTACAACCAGCAATTCATTTATTTTCAAACCGACCCATTTACTATCTATTATTTGATTGACTAATCCTTTATATTGGAACGGTTGAAGAGTCAAATGGTTTGGCAATTCCTCCTGAGGGGATGAATCGAGAGAATTTTGAATTAGAGCTCTAGATTTTTGTTCATCTCTCGCCGCAATAATATCTCGGGGTTTGCAGCGATAACTTGGTATATCTACTATACGACCGTTGACTAAAATATGTCTATGGTTAACTAATTGGCGAGCTCCCGGAATAGTCGGGGCCATACCCAACCGAAAAAGGATGTTATCCAGACGCATTTCAAGTAATTGTAGTAAAACCTGACCTGTTGACCCCTTAGCCTTTCCGGCGAGACGAACGTATTTAAGTAATTGTCGTTCTGTAAGACCATAATGAAAACGCAATTTTTGTTTTTCTTCTAGGCGAATACGATATTGGGATTTTTTCCCAGAACGCGATTGGTTTCTAAGATCACTTCCAG
>Ga0153966_100145_pt1:0-2500 | contig 45936 bp, 30 predicted proteins | sample TSFL050MetaG_FD_104738 | JGI IMG/M metagenome (GOLD analysis project Ga0153966, IMG submission 104738) | Attine ant fungus gardens microbial communities from Florida, USA - TSFL050 MetaG | ecosystem: Host-associated > Fungi > Mycelium > Unclassified | place: USA: Florida, Paynes... | reverse complement strand
TCTTTTTTTTACTAAAAGGATTGAGCCGAATCCAACATGCATATATTTTAGATAGAATAGATACATACTTATATAGATATAGAAAATTTCAAAAAAAACTCGAAGACTAAACAACTTAAATCTATTTTTGTGTTGGATCCACAATTAATCCTATGGATCCTTAGGATTGGGATATTCTTTTAGATCCTGTAGTTTCCCTGGATCGAGACAGGTATCACAACTTTTTCTACCCATCCTGTATATTGTCCTTTTTGTTCCGTATTGTACTAGAAACTTAACTTATTATTAGTTATTAGAATATTAGATTAGATTAGACGAGATTTTACGAAAAAATTGTTCGTAGGAGAGAATCAATTTTTTTTTATACTCACACTCCTTATCCTTATTAGTTAATAATTCTAGTAATTGTATTTATATGTTTATTCTGATAGAAAATCGGATATTCAAATATCAAATAAATTCTTTTTTGTCGAATGACTATTCATCTATTGTATTTTCATGCAAATATGGAGCAAGAAAACTCTATGAAAAGCTGGTGGTTCAATTCGGTGTTATTTAAGAAGGAGTTCGAACACGGATGTAGGCTAAGTAAATCAGCGGGCAGTCTTGGTCCTATTGAAAATGCCGGCGAAAGTAAAGATCTGAAGATAAATGATACGGATAAAAACATTCAGAGTTGGAGTGGTCATGACAATTATAGTAATGTTGATCTTTTTTTTGGCGTCAAGGACATTCGGAATTTCATCTCTGATGATACTTTTTTAGTTAAAGATAGTAACGGGGACAGTTATTCTATATATTTTGATATTGAAAATCATATTTTTGAGATTGATAATGATCATCCTTGTAGTGAACTAGAAAGTTCTTTTTATCGGAATTCTAGTTATCTGAATAATGGATCTAAGAGTAAGAATCTCAACCACGATCATTACATCGATGATACTCAGTATAATGGATCTAAGAGTAATCTCAACCACGATCATTACATCGATGATACTCAGTATACTTGGAATAATCACATTAATAGTTGCATTGACAGTTATCTTCGGTCTCAAATCTGTATTGATAGTTACATTGTAAGTGGTAGTGAGAATTCCAGTAACAATTACATTTCTAGTTTCATTTGTGGTAAAAGTGGAAATAGTAGTAAAAAAACCGGAAGGAGTATACGACAAAGTTCTACTAATCTGGATCTAACTCAAAAATACAAGCATTTGTGGGTTCAATGCGAAAATTGTTATGGATTAAATTATAAGAAATTTTTTAAATCAAAAATGAATCTTTGTGAACAATGTGGATATCATTTGAAAATGAGTAGTTCTGATAGAATCGAACTTTCGATCGATCGGGGTACTTGGGAGCCTATGGATGAAGACATGGTTTCTCTGGATCCCATTCAATTTCATTCGGAGGAGGAGCCCTATAAAAATCGTATCGATTCTTATCAAAGAAAGACAGGATTAACCGAGGCTGTTCAAACAGGCATAGGGCAATTAAACGGTATTTCCGTAGCAATAGGGGTTATGGATTTTCAGTTTATGGGGGGTAGTATGGGATCCGTAGTCGGGGAGAAAATTACCCGTTTGATTGAATATGCTACTAAAGAATTTCTACCTCTTATTATAGTGTGTGCTTCCGGAGGGGCACGTATGCAAGAAGGAAGTTTGAGCTTGATGCAAATGGCTAAAATATCTTCTGCTTTATATGATTATCAATCAAATAAAAAGTTATTCTATGTACCAATCCTTACATCTCCTACTACTGGTGGGGTGACAGCCAGTTTTGGTATGTTGGGGGATATCATTATTGCCGAACCCAATGCCTACATTGCCTTTGCGGGTAAAAGAGTAATTGAACAAACATTGAATAAAACAGTACCCGAAGGTTCACAAGCGTCTGAGTATTTATTCCAGAAGGGTTTATTCGATTTAATCGTACCACGTAATCCTTTAAAAGGCGTTCTGAGTGAGTTATTTCAACTCCACACTTTCTTTCCTTTGAATCAAAATTAGAACATTAAGTCGATTATTTTGAGCAAACAAGTAATTCCTTTATCGGAATACAAGTGAAATTGAGACGAATGGGTTTTCTTTGTTGACATAAAATCTAATTGTATAACGAATCAAAAGTCACATAAAATCAGAAATCTGACCCTTTTTCTATATTCTTGATTATTGATCAAGAAGTCTCTATTAACAAGATAAAAGATGAAATTCTTTTTTTCGTGAAATTAGGCAAATAAAAAAATATTCTTCTCGTCATATAGAATTAAAAAAATTAAAATCTAGAAAATATATTATAGAATTTTTTATCTTTCTATAGCGTACGATAATCCTATTTTGACTAAGAATCCCTGCTGGATGGGATTCTAACAAACCCTTGAATCAATATAAATAGAATCTAATTCATTAAAAAAAACTTTTTGCCTAGTGAATGAAATTCGAAGACAAGAGCAAAAAATGAAGAAAAAAATATCTCATCCATATGCTCTCAAATTTTT
>Ga0153966_100142_pt1 | contig 47032 bp, 44 predicted proteins | sample TSFL050MetaG_FD_104738 | JGI IMG/M metagenome (GOLD analysis project Ga0153966, IMG submission 104738) | Attine ant fungus gardens microbial communities from Florida, USA - TSFL050 MetaG | ecosystem: Host-associated > Fungi > Mycelium > Unclassified | place: USA: Florida, Paynes | collected... | reverse complement strand
TGGGTACTACTGAGTTAGAGAGTCAAAATCTCCAAGTCGTTCCACAATTGTGTGCAATTGAGTAGGCACTGGGGAGGTAATCAAATATAAAAGGGAGGGGCTCACGAGATAGTAAAAGCTTGTTATTAGATACTAGAATAAAAGAAATGTTTTTAGTTTCCGCTCGAGAACACTCTTACCAGTCGGATCTTAAAGGTGTGCGTTCCTCTCACACCATAGCACTACCATCCAAGGTACTAGTCTAATAGGCTGGCTCGCCGTCGATACAGCAGTCCTATCTAGATCTCACGTTGCCCTCGTGCAAGCTCGCTCTCAACTGACCGTACAGTTGGCAACTTACTCTGAAAACACATAGCAAGCAGTTCAGCTCCTAGTCCAAGCAAATACCCAAGTCCTCCTTTAGAGTGGGTATCCCTTAAGGGAAGTTTTATAAAGTTTTTTTTATGAAAAGAAAGAGAGAAAAAGAGCTCTTAATCACTCAAGTTGAGTTTCAGCTCTAGAGCAACGAAAGGCAATGATGGGGGTTCTTCTCCTTTTGCCTCTCTGTGCTTCTAGAGTATTATATTAGTATTACAAAGCCCAGAATGCAACAAACAAGATAAGAAAGAAATCCTCCAGATTACTCGAAAAGGCGAGTCCGCATCTGATCATGCAACAGCCGTTCTCTGTACTCCCTATTCATTTCCTACCAACTTTCTTTATCTCATTGGCCGACCTTGAGCCTGTTCTAAGAGTTCTTGGGTGCTCAAGAGGTTCTTTGGACATTAGTCTGACCGCTCTCGAGTGCGTCTTCATTGTCAATATCACTTCTCTCTGCTTTCAACTCTTCTAATTCCTCTCCTAAACCTTCCTCTACTCTCCCTACTATTTTCTGTTCACATCCCTCAGGTCCTTCTTCTTTCTATTCCTTCCCAATGACGTTTGGCATATCCTTGTTTTGTTCTTCTATATTTGGACTTCCAATTAGGACTGATGCACGACCTCTGATGGTGTTCCTATTATAAACTAGGGGTCAGCTATTGGGTGATGTCATTATCAAGAGAAATGCTTCTAAGGTTGAGTTCACTCTCGAGAGCACTTCTAAGGGGGAATCCGTCTTATAGATATGATATGAGACCATTCGGAAAGCATTATGAGGTGCTGATAGTGGTGATCGTGGCTACTACTCCGCTACTTGGATAGCATTCTCAAGTACATGACCTGACTTCTAGTGGTTATGTCTGGGGAGCCAATTCTCTCTTGAGAGCCGGTTATTATGATTATTAGGTTCTAATTGTCACTTATATTACCAAACTGAATTGACTGGCGTAACACCAGCATCAAATGACCTTACAATCATGAAAAGTTATATCAAATCTATTGAAAGCATTAGTCAAAATGAAGTGGCATCCCTATGCCTTCCACAATCAAAGTCATACCTCAAAATTACAGGTATTCCCTTCATGCAACTGAGCAGTCTCGCTCTGACCAGCAACGATATCACCAACTTCATTAGAAATACTGACTTATTTGAAGGTATCACTCTTGTGTCCAGGCCTCGAGTTATCAAAGCTTCTTCCAAATCTAACATGTCCATTATTTGGATCAATATATGGGATTCCCAGAATGGCTCTAAGACCAAACTAATGATTAACCACTCATTCAACTTTGGCAGGTACATAGCCACCATCAGAGGCACAAACATGAATCCAGGTATTTCTCAATGCCATAACTGCTGGAAATGGGGCCATTCTACCTTTGCATGCAAAGCTCACAGTGTTAGATGTCAGAAATGTGATGGTCCTCACAAGATTGAGCATTACAGAGACATGGCAGGGTGTTGCAAGGCTAACTTCAAAATCGACCTTCCTTGTCTGGAAACAAAACAAGGTGAACCATGCCCACATTCGTTTAAATGTGTTAATTGCAAAGGTGAGCACATGGCTGATGATAACAAATGCCTGTTTTGGAGATATAGATTCAACTGAGAATGGTACTCAAAAAAAGCCCAGAAAGCCAGAGAAATCAGAGCTAACTCAATCTGCCTTACTGTAGACAACAGTAACAATATATGATTAAGTACAACCTATAAATCTTCTCTTAGAACGTCAGGAAAAACAAAACACTTACTGATATAATTTTAGAAACTCAAAAAAATGTTTCTGATATAATCCTCATTCAGAAACTCCCTTAGTCCTTACTGCAGTATATTCCCAGTCATAAAAATCCCAAAGACAACTCTTACTATAGTACCCCTAATCACCCCAATTGGTCTTTATTCATACAAAATGATGGAAACATTGAAAATTACCCCCAAGTAACAACATACATTAACAAATGTCTTTTAAGAATGAGATTTTCCCTTAGAAAAGACCTGATAAATCACCGAGACATCAACATCATTGACTTTTACAACAGCCAAGATGTTAACTTTATCATCAATATATACTCTGACAGCAATCAAACAGCTCTTCAGGTTCTACATAACAATATAAGAAGTGTCAGAAAAACGCTAGTCATGATAGGAGACTTTAACATCAGGGACAGTGACTAAGACCCCAATGTTTATTATCACTCTATTCATACAGAAGACCTCATGTCTATTGCTGATAGTTTAGACCTTGATCTAGCCTCACCAATAAATCTGGGCCCTACTAGTTTGTGGACAATTATCGCAATTTTAACTCTGTTCTAGATCTCGTCTTTATGTATCCAAATAATACGGGCTTTAACAAACATACTCTCAACCCCAATATCCACTTGCCTTCCAACCATGTCCCTCTTATTATAGATGTGGGCATAAAAAAGGAAAATATTGACATTACAATTCAAGTAATAAAGAAAGACAGCAAAGAAGAAGAGGCTTTTATAAAAGATGTCATAAAGAATGTAAGACACATTGACATATCAGATTTGAAGAGTCAAGAGGACATACAAAGGTACATCACCCTCCTCACAATGGCTTTCAAGGATGCATGGTCTATCCACTTTACAACTAAGCACATTATCAAGTACTCCAAGGAGTAGTGGAGTAAGCAATGCACTGATTGTATTAATACATATTATAAGACAGGGGTTATCCAGAGCTAGAAGGCCTTCAAATCAGTAGTTCAAAATACTAAAAGAACATTCTTTAATCAAAAAATTCATGAAATCGTGTCTTCCAACAAAAGACCTTGGAACCTTATGAGTTGGGTAAAAAAGAAGAACCTCTCCACCATTGAGGCTATATACTATGAAGAACAACTGTGTAATAATCTCTCTGCCCTTTGAAATGCTTTACACAATTCATACAACTCGGCTGAGAACAGACCAATCAATACCAGGTTCTTAGAAGGGATCAACCAATGCAATGACATAGAATAGCCTTTGTTCTCAGGCCAAGAGTTTAAAGATGCTATAGCTAAGTGCTTGATATCATCTGCCCCTGGCCCTGATCATGTTACATGAAGACGTCTTAAACTGCTTATTCATAACAGAGCCTGCTAATTGTAAATATTGCTAATGCTTGTATTACAGTCAGCTACTGGCCTGAGCAGTTCAAAGAAGTCACGTCGATCATTATCCCAAAACCCAACAAGGAGACATACAACACCTCCAAAGTATTTAGACCTATCGTTCTACTGAACACCATGGACAAGCTCATTGAGAAAGTCATTATCCATCATCTTCAATTCCATCTTTCAGCTAATGGATTCCTCAATCCTAATCAATTGGGAGGCATCAGACAACGCTCAACTATAGACACTGGAATGTACCTCACTCACATTATTCATGCTGGTTGGGTCAAGAAGTGTTATATCCTTCGACATAGCTCAATTCTTCTCTTCCCTCAACCATTCTTTTCTCTCCATATATCTCAAGAAAGCTGGTCTAAATGCTAATATACTAAAGTTTTTCCAGAGTTACCATTCTAACAGATCTACTACCTACATATGGAATGGCTTCATCTCTCAAAAGTTTGCCACAAGTGTAGATGTTAGTCAAGGCTCTGCTTTATCTCCCATCTTATCAGCCATATATCTCACCCCAATTATAAAAACATTCAAAAAAAGAATAAAAAATCTAAAAGAAAACATATCCACAGACATTTTATCTTTTGTTGACGATGGTCGTTTAATTTCTCAGAAGAAGAGTTACGAGCTGTCCTCTGCCTTTCTTCTAAGTAGTTACAATATGATATCCAGAATCCTCTTGGATACTGGCCTTGTCATGGAACACAGCAAATCAGAAGTATTTCATTTTACAAGATTCCAACATCCTTCTAATCCATCTATCAACCTCACTTCGGTTGGAGGCCCCATACTTCATCCCAAGCCCATCTGGAGATACCTGGGGTTTTTCTTCAACTGCAAACTAAATTTTCATCATTATGTTCACTTCTATGCCACTAAATACCTTTTGACATTGAATGCAATGAAGATGCTAGGCAACTCATCAAGAAGTATCTTGCCATTCTAGAAGCATCTTTTATATAGAATGTGCATTCTTCCAATTGTACTATATGGATTCCAGCGATGGTTCTTCAAAGGCACTCCAACTATTAAAAATATAACTGAATTAAAGAAAATACAGTGCAGAGCAGCCTTGTGGATTACCAGGGCTTTTTGCATATCTTCATCTGAAGGTATGAAAGCTATAGCTGGCCTTATTCTGATAGCCCTTTATCTCAGAAAACTCAATGGACGCCACCACCTTAGATATGTGACTATACCTCTGTCACATGTTATCAACTCCCTTCTTGATCACCCTCATAGTAAAAATCAAAAACCTCACAAATACTCATTGGCCAACTTTACTAGCAAACAATAGTCCAAACTAAAAAGCCCTATCAAGGACGTCAATGAAAGACTAACAAAAATCAAAAACGAGTTTGATCCCTTTCATTCTATTTTTCATCCTAGTTTGCAATTAGTCGATCATTTCTCTGATAGAATCACTTTTCACTCTCCTGAATCATCCAACAATAAAGGTCTATTTGTCCATTTATCAAAACTAGACATTGTTTTCAGTAAAACACAAATAACCTCTATGAATATCACTGTCATCACAGACAGAAGTGTCAAAGCAATAGGCTCAGCTACAGCAGTCACCCACATTTGGAAAGATAACAAAGTTACCAACTGTCTCAAAGCTCATACCACTAACATCATCCCATTGGAAGCAGAACTCATGGCTATACACATAGGCCTCATGTTAGTACTTGAAAACACAGAAGCATATCATATTATCGTCATTACTGATTTGCTTGCAGCTGGGAACAAAATCATCAGTTTAGGTGATCAACATCTACAGAAATCCATTATTCCCATTGCTGCCAAAATCCAAACATTCCTTGAAAAAGACAGATGCAACTCAATACACTTCTGGTATTGTCCTAGCAAGCTAAAGTGGCCTAGGCATGCCCTAGTAGACAAAGAAGCTAAAATGTCTCATGTCCCCCCTATCCTTTCTGAAAAAAATTTATTCTTACTCAGCAAAAAGAAAGAATGTGATCTCCTGCTAGAATCATGGCAAAAGTCGTTCAAAGATAGTAAAAAGAAAAGACAACTCTTCTTCAAGTTTGAAAACAACAATAAATGAGTCATCAAACCAACATACACTAAAGGAGGATCTTGGCTACCACATATAGGAATATCCAACTCTGTATATGCAAGATTCACTCACATGATGCTTGGACACACACCTATAGGAGAATATCGGCAAAGGTTCTTCCTCAACATGGCTATCCACTGTCCATGTGGTGAGACTGATATTGAAACATGGGAGCACATCTTCATGCAATGCAAGCAATATGAGGCACCATTATGTCCAAGGGACATATGCATTTCAAGCTTTGTGGAATTCATCATCAGCAATCCAACATCATTCTGCTTTGACAATGGTTGATAAAAGGCTCTGGTATTTATTAAGATGCCATTACACTATCCAAACATGTTTGAACTTTCTCTTTAATATTCTCTTTTGTCTCTGTTAGTATATTTAAGTAGATACAGTGTATTTGCCATGGCCTGCCTACATGCTCCATGTAATAAATCAATGATTTAAAAATAAAAAAAAAACTACTCCATGACACTTGTATCCCATTCTATCCTATTCATAGCCTAATTTCCAGCCTTCCTTCTAAGCCCATGTGAGTGTATCAGTTCTGTCCAACAACATCCCTGATATTGGGCTCTCTTTAGCCCTCTGCATCTTAGTACTAGATTGTTGCAGAATAGAAATTTTAAAAAATGTAGTCATGTGACTGTGTTGATTCATCATTTCAAGTTCATCCATTGTGTTGATCATAGTACAACATACCCCATGCATATCCGCCTGTAAGTCACACAAGGAATATGAACTGCTTGCTAATTGCCAGATTAGAAACTACTTATTATGACTCAAGGAATTTTACAACCGCATTCTCCTCCCAGCTCATCAGGTGAGGAGCCCGACCAAGATTCCCCTGGAGTCTATTTTGGCGCCTTTGAACCTCCGGAGAAACAGCTTGTGGGGATTGCTGCGGTCCCTCATGTTACCTCCTCTTCTCCAACTCCAGATCAGAAACCAAGCTCACCCGCTTTATCTATATCAACATGCTCCGATGACTTCATAGATGTTGAGCGGCTAGCTGGCCTTGTAGAGGAATGGGAGGAAATCAGGGCTGGAACTAGAACCGAGGGAGCTGACTTACCTGACGATGACGGTAGATAGAATAGTTTCGTGATTGATTCCTTGGCATCGCTGATCTCGTCTTTTAGAACCATCTGCCGTGCTGGCAAGTAAACTTCTGTGTGCTCTTGATAACCCTTCTCCTCCTCCCTGTCCCGCATTATCCATACACGGCGAGATGGAGGGAGCCAAAGTAGACAAAATGGAAGAAGGGATAGATTCCCTTGGAGAGCACAATATCTTATCTTCTACCTTGGTCAATCTTCCACAGGAATCAGCATCCCAATTCAATTCTCCTCCTTCCATCTCCAGTTCATTGAGTGAACCTGACCTCGTGACGTTCGACTGTGCTGACGATCTCTTGAAACAGCTAGACTGCCCCGCTATTTCCCTACCAGTTGGAAATGTAATCCAAGATCCACCCAGTCCTTTCACATTCCCTGATTCTTTGGATGTACAAGTTTCTGAAAATAACCAAATGATAGAGTCGTTCCAGGGTAATACGGATATCCTGGTAGACGTTGAAGATGGAAATTCGGTTCTGGGTATTGTGGTAATGGAGTGTGATAGAAGGGCTAGCAAAACTGAACGAATTCATACAACTCACACCAGTGGTCCTTCTCTTAGCCCGACGAATTTTCCTAAAATTGCTTCTCGATCTTTCGAAATACATACTGCCGAAAATCATACACCTCTACGTCGTTCTTTGAGACCTCGGAAAAGTCCAACGCCTCATTTACTCAAGTATCTGGCTGTATCTAGTTCTCTGTCATGTCATTCAACACCAACAACTGGGCAAGAACCCAAGGGAAAGAAAGGGAAAGAACGGGCTGTGATACCACTCAATGGCACCGTAACTATTACTGCTAGAGAGGAAAATGACCTTCAAGGTGGTTCTTTGAGGTGCGATGGGGAGCCATCTGGCAGAAAGACTCAGCGACGAGATTCACGATCCCCAACTCGCAGAGAGCTCACACAAGGACCTGGCATTTTGTCAGCAAGTCCTAATCACCCTATACCATCCATCTTGCCAACGAATGAATCATCCTACATCAAGAATGTTGATATCCTTGAACAAGCACCTACCGTACATCTTTCAATAGGCGAGGTTCAAACTGCACTGAATGTTTCGCAACGGACACATGTTTCGTCGGCATCAGAGTTCTTGGATCAAAATTTCCCGACTCTACCGAGAATACCAGTTATTCCTTCAGGGTCCCAGGTCCCATCAAACACACTATTGCAACCTGTTCTCATGGACGATCCCTCTCGCACTCCCGCACGAAGGATACCTCTAGTTGAGCAAGAACACATCTTTCCACACAAATTATCCCAGGCTGGCACTCCCACTCTTCTTTCATCCAATGGCCAAATAATTCCCGTCCTCAACACACAATTGAAAGGCGATACCAGTCCTGCGCGCAGAATCTTTAACCCACCTTCGACTGGTCATGAGGCAGTTTCAGAGTCAAGGAGTCTATTGAAACATCGTTCAGTCGAACCTTTCACTCGATTGCCGAATCATATAACTAGCATGTCCGCTTCTCAGCAAGTTTCACCTACATCTCGATCTGCGAGATTACCATTCCCTCTGGTACCTCCTGTCAGAATGCAGCCGATCTCAGAAAATTGTGGGCGCTCTGGCTCCACTACCCTGGCAAAATCTGCACTCAAACAAACCACGAGTCGCATTCCTCGTTCAAAGCCATATTCAAAACCTCAGGTTGTTCCTGCTCTACGTAGAGCACAACAAAGAACAGAACAAAGGTCAGAAACAAAGGCTCCAACTACCAAGACCGGGGACGTATTGAGTACTGAGGTGGGTTCCTGCAGAAAATTAACAACTGCTGTGAATCCGAGGAGAGCAGTCATAGTGAGTGTGACAGCCGTAATCTTTACGGGAACACACTGATAATAATCCAATGAACTTAAGAATGCACGTAGCAATGCAACGACAACTGCAAGCACGAGAGTCATTAGAGCTGTTGATCTCTCCAAATCGAGTAGGAGGAATCAGAATGGTCAAGCCCTCACCTTGTCTTCTCTCAATGCAACAACCTCGTTGACTAGCCCCAAGACCGTGCCGTTGGTGGCCATGACTGGAGGTCTGAAACGCAAAAGGCTGGATTTGAAAAACGGGCCCGTGAATAGTTCGCGTTCCACAGCTTTGCGTCAAGTCCACGGGCCCGCGACGTCTACAATGGGTGTTAGCCATCCAACCGCAGTGCCTCTACAGAAAGCTTCTAATCCACCATCTAGGTCACGATCACAAAGTCAAACAATGCAGAAATCTAATGTGGTGAAATTTAGACGGGTAATGCCATCGAACCACACACTCTCTCTCCCTCCTCACATCTTGGAAGAAAAGAGATCTGCTCCTGTTATTTCTCCACCACCTGAACATGGTTTGAGTCGTTCTTCAGGCAGAGAAACCACTGAGTCGGGACCCGACGAGGACATTGTTCTCTCATCTCCCGTCAAGGAAATAACAGCAAACTCCTTTCGATCATCGCCACCCATCACGATCTCTCTACCTTCCTCCCCTCCACTACCTCCAGCCGCTCCTTTAGTATTTTTAATCGATCCACTCTCACCTGTATCCCAGACTGAAACTGCTTCTTCGTCGAATACTATTGGAGCAAAGTCTCAGGGGACCAGTATGCGTCGGCTAGCCCGACGCAAAACAAGTCAAGCTCAACCTGGCTCTGACGTGTTCGGCAGTGACTCCAATACGACTTCCAACATCAATCCACTTCAACGTCGCCGTACAAGCGTTGCTGCGGGTTTAAATGCTGATGATGTACTTTCTGGTATGAGTATGAATGCCCTCAAGACTCTTACCGCGAATAATACAATGCAAAATCAATACTACGCTGTCGCAATGCTTGAGACCCAGCTTGTGAGAAAAGATGGTATTAGGCCTGAGAGTCCTGCTGTCAAGGTTAAAACAATTTCACAGAGACAGCAAGAAGAGAAGGTCAGACAAAGAGAGGAGCGGGCTGCTAGAAGAGCGAGGAGGCATGGAGGAGACAGTTCGGGAGATGAAGAAAATAATGATCAAAGATACAAAAAAATTGATCTTACGAGTGACCTGTGCGATCTGCACTTATGGAGATCTCATGTCAAGCACCAAAAGGGAGCAGGTGACGAAGAAGACTATGAAACTCCACTCAGAAATATTGATGGGGCAGCGATCGGAGAAAGGAGGGTTAAATGGGACAAGGGCTTATTCACAGAAGTCTTCTTGGACGAAGTCGTACTCGGGTCAAAGGCGCCACTGAAAGAACATGTACCTACCAAAGGGTGTTTGACGCAATCAGCGAAAGTGAGTTCTACTGGTTCCTGGGTGCAGGTATGGTTAACTATTCACAGACGTTGCGACTTGATAACTTGGGGAACCTTATGGAACAAGACAACGGTTGTGGTCTGACACAAGAGAATATTATTGTCAAGAAGTTCGTGTACGACGATGAAGTTGAATTAACTCCTGAGCCTGTATTACCTGTGATCCGAAATACTCGGTCCAGGTCAAAAAAGAACAAAACCTGATCACATCCTTCGTTGCCTGTCTGCTTACATACCTACATCTAAAACCTGCTTTTTTCTATCCATCAATGATCTTTTTCTTCATCACCCTGATTTTGGTAGGTATGGATGTCCATCTCATTAGGTCATATATACAAAATATCTTTCTACTTGTCAGGGTTGCGGTAATTGATTACGGCACTAGCTTGATTGACAGGATAGACAAGGACCTCGGCAACATTGACATGAGGGGGTCGAGATGCTGCCCAGACGATTTCTTCTGCTATATCATGACCAGTGACTGTGGAAGACATGTTAGAACAAGGCCCCAAAACCTGGAACAACGAATCATCGACTTACGGGGCTCGAGGCCATCATATACTTTCTTTGCCGCTGCTGCATCACCGCGAAATCGGACAAGTGCGAATTCTGTTTCCACCATACCTAGAAGGAAACTCATAAGAGATATTCCAAATTTGGGAAATAAATTCTTACCGGGGTCAATCTCCGTGACACGAATTGGGGTATCCACGAGCTCTCGCAGGAGCGCTCCTGTGAATGCTCGGACAGCATGCTTGGTGGCACAATAGATACTACCACCTTTATAGGCTTCCCTGCCAGCGATTGAACCTAAGTTAATGACATGACCGACTCGTTTCTTCTTGAATTCTGATATTGACTAGTGAACATGTCAGAAGGCAGGAACCAAGGTCTTCACTCGCCTTGGACTAACAGTTGAGTCACAGAGATTAAGCCAAGGACATTTGTAGCGAACATCCCTTCAATATCTCCATCTGCGATGCTACCAACATGTTCCATGCCGAGCACATAACCAGCATTGTTGACTTGGGGAGGGAATGTCAGTTATCAAATAAACTGCCATATTGGAGGAGAATGATACCAAGGATGTCGACATCGCGCAAGTCATTGGGTACTCGATCCCAGAATCCTGCAACTTGCGTCTTATCGGAGACATCGAGTTGAATAGCGGCGAACTTTCCACCCTGGGACAATCCAGATTCCTTGTACGCCATGGAGCATTTATCAACGACTTGCTTGAGTATTTCTTCTCTACGTGCAACGAGTATGACGTTCGAACCAGCCTGTGGAGAACAAGGTAAATCAACTGTCAATATGGAAAAGTAACACATCTAGACTTTGGCGAAAAGAATTGCGGTCGCCTGGCAGATGCTTGATTAATGTCATGAATTCAGCAGTAGAGATCACATACTGCACCTATTCCACTGCTGGCACCAGTGACAAGGACTGTCTTCCCAAGCAGCCGTGTAGCATTGAATACATGCATGACGGTAATATGAGAAATACCTATCACACTCTGCGCGTGAATAATTTCTCATTCTGATCTTATCCAGAGGTCATGAGACCATGATGGATGATTGATGGTGAGATGGGTTGTTCCTACCACATCGACCGCATAGAAATGTCAGAAATACATCCACGATGGAACACCCTTCTGAGGTGGCTTCAACAAAGAGGTATGAATACAAACAACATTCTAGTTGAAGCTAGAAGAACAGAAGGTGAGTGCTGAACAAGATGGTCCTAATAATTTGACTGATATTCAAGAGGGGCTGGATTTGGGCTTTACGCTGTCCAACAGATTCCTCCTTCAACGCCTCTCTTCCAAGTCCCAGCCAAAGCAATGATGAATATCCGAACCCTTGTTGGACTATATCCGAAGGCGCGGCCAAAACTAACGGCGACACAAGTAATGTCACTACATCTTCTTTTGCACCGGCCTTGTTATCCGGATGTTTTCTCAAAGGACCCTATCTTCGGGCCGTATATTTCTGTTCTTCCATCGAACTTTCATTCACATCCTTTAACATGGGTCCTAAGACCTCAGGATCCTTGTTCGGAAGGGGTTATTGGTCATGATTTATTAGAACACATACCAAAAGGTGTCCTACACACTTTAGAGGCCGTTGCAGCACGGTTTCGCCAGGACTGGGAGCGCATATGTAGATACTTGGTTGAGTACATTCCCACATCTGAGTCAGTGCACCACGGTTTATATCGACCTCAACAGCGAGATAATCCATCAATAATTCCTGAAAATGAGAAACGAGGGCGGATACTTCGATCACTCGATTCTTCAGGCCTTGAACAAGAGTTTTTGTGGGGGTGGATCAATGGTCAGTTTTCTGTACTAGCTGCAGAAGCTAATTTCAACTTCATGGTGCAGTGAACACTCGGTGCATTTATCGGAGGCTTTCTCTCACTCGCCAGGATCGGAACATAACCATGTGCCCTATTTTGGATTTTGCTAACCATACAAATAATCCTGAACCCTGCAAGGCCGAGTTGTATGATCAGGCATTTCCACGTGCTTCTGGAGATGATCTCGTTCTTCTTTCACCCAAGGATAAGTCTATATATCCCGGGGAAGAGGTTTTCCTCAAGTATGGGGCACACTCGAATCGCACATTATTCACGGAATATGGGTTCGTTGGGAATACAGACCTAGATGCACTAGGAAGTGGGCAACTCAACTGCGAAGCAGATATAACTTGGCGTATATTGAGGCTTTTCGCTTCGAGGGGAGTGATGGGGACGTATATGGAGCAGCTGCTAAGAAGTGCAGGTTATTGGGGGTAAGTCAGTCCCCATAGTGTGGATATCGATTAAGGATTTTGTTAGAGAGTGGACCATACACTCGATGCCGGAACCCGCTCATCCATCTTTTCGCTTGATATCTGCCCTTCGTTTATACCACGCCATCCCACGAGCGAGGATCATGCCCCCTCATGAAGATGACGATTTCATCTGCACATGGCGCGACACCATTTCTGGTGATTGTGATACAATTTCCCCAGTGAATGAGTCTTCGTGGAGGGAGATGCTTGATGAGCTTTGCTTAGACATCGACAATGAGACAAGAATATACTTGGATAACTTGAACAAAGTAGGAAGAGGATGGCCTATTGATTCTTGGATCCATTATATGAGGAGGTGCCTGCTTATGCTTTGGCATGAGCAGCAACATGTTGCTTGGTGTGTTCACCAAAGCCTTGAAAAAAGAGAGGAGTTCTGAGTGGTACCAAAGAAAAAGTTCATTATGATTGACATGTACAAGAACAACCAGAGTTGATATAAAGTATCAGGGTGCATTTCATACCAAGAAGGCACCATTTAGTGGCTGAACTAATGGCTGGAGGGAATCCACCCTTGAAAAAAAAATCCTATGAACACTGTCACTGAACAACACCTATATTGTAAGGATTGTTACTCAAGTGTTGAAAGACAAGACACATACAAAGATGACTAATATGATATAAAAATATCTATCTACATTCCTTAGATACAATGTGATGCTCAAATAAGTATAACACTACATTACACCATAGGCAAATTGTCATAAACCTGCCTAGACCAAAAATAGTATGCCTAGAGGGATGAGAAGAACGAGAACTATTCTCAGACAGATTGGACAAAATGTGCTAAAAATAGAATGAGATTAGATAAGATAAGATAGTGATCACATGACCTGGTCACATAACAGGTCACATAATGGAACATTCTGGAAGAATTGCAGAAAGTTACTTAAGCATACATATAGACAAATAGAAATTGTGTATAAGTAGATAGATCAATCCACAGAGAAACTCTATTGAGTTCTCTTTGTTCTCTCAAACATTGAGTATAATAAGTTAGTTGTCTCGACTAGCTTACCATTACACAAATAACTATTAAATAAAGTTACAAGGTTTAATGTTAAATTGTCATATTCCGGAAATTTCATAGTTATTTTCTTTTTTTTATTATTCTTTTATTTTATTAATTATCATTATTATTCTTCTTTTCATAATAGATCTCCTAGTCCATTATATCTCCTGTAATTACATTGTAGTCTGTGCTCCATGTACATCTCCTTTCTTGGATTTTGTATATATACCACATAGTTACAGTATAGTTCTCTAGTTTGTAAATTAATGTTACTTGTGTCTATTCTCTTAATATATCTTTTTTCTAACTCATACTCCAATAACCCCACTACTCTGAAGTTAGCAACCAACACAGTAACAGAAGATCAGGGCATAACATATAAGTTGAAGCCAAGGCCATTCTCTCCATTGTTACCAAATATAACCTCTAGACATTACTTGGCAACAATCTGAATTTTACATTCTCTTTCATTTCTTTAGTAACATACTTGTAATCGAGTTTCCAAATATTACTTGGACCTCAGAGTAATTATATTCTTATTTCTTTTTCTTTTATTAACATTACCCTGCTACTTTCAACACTACTCCATTGATAGGGGTGGTAAAGGAAATTTAGATTTGTTTTGTAGAGGAGAAGTGTGGTTTTGAATATGAAATAAATGTGCTTTACTGTTCTTACAAAAGTGGGTAATACCGAGTCAGAGAATTAGAATCTCTAAGTCGTTCCACAATTGTGTGCAATCAAGTAGGCACTGGGAAGGTAATCAAATGTAAAAGGAAAGCACTTATAAGATAGTAAACACTTGTTGTTAGACACTAAAATAAAAGAAAATATTTTTAGTTTCCATTTGAAAGAACTCTCACCAGTCAGATCTCAAAGGTGTACATTCCTCTCACATCATAATACTACTGTCCAAAGTACTAGTCTAGTAGGCTGGCTCACTGTTGATACAGCAGTCCTACCTAGATCTCATGTTGTCCTTGTGCAAGCTCACTGTAATGATTGAAGTCTTGGTTGAGTAACCTTAACCTTACTTATACTCTAAGTCAGAGTTTGACAAAGAGAACTTGTTAGAGTTCCCACTAATTATTCTACACTACTTATATAATTTATTTATTTGTATATATTAGATTCCTCTCATGTTTCCCTATTGAGTCACTGTTCCCAATTTGGTAATAAGTTCTCACACATCTGATAATTAAAAAAAAACAAAAAACAAAAAAAAAGAAAATAAATATTGACTTAGAGGAATGGGCAATTTATGACACTACCTCCCTTTTAAGGGTCCTCATTCCAAGGACTTCTTTTAGAGTTCATTATATGGGTCCCTTAGGTCACCCATATCTTGATTTTTATCTTCCAACTCCTCTAAGTATTTTCTGTCTTCTTCTACTCTTCACCAATCTTCTTTATCCTCTTCTTCATTCTACTCTTCTATCTTTTCTCCTTTATATTTATTCTTTTCTTCTTCCATTCTTTTCAAGAATGGATTTCTACTATACCTAGAAAATGGATTCCTTTTCCATTGTCTCCAATTTTCTTCTATTTGCCTCTAATGCTTCTAATCATATTTTTTGTTGCCCCATCCATAGAGCAACTTAGCTGTATATCTCCCTGGTAGTTTTCTACTAAATGTTCTCTCATCTTTTTCTACTTTCTGTCATCTCACTTCTTCTTCTTTCTCTCTTTGGTACTTCCTTTTGAAGTCCTCTACCAATTCCATGGCATTTTTCAAGTTTTCTTTATTTTCCCAAGTATTCTCCTCTGCCATGCACTCCTTCCATTATACCAAGTATTTATCTCTTTCTTGCACTTTTCTCTTATTCATAATCTTTTCCACTTCCCATTCTTCCTCTCCTTTGATTACCACTGGTTGTAGTGTTTCCTTTTTTTGTCTTTCTACCTGTGACTTGTACCTTTGTACCCTGCTAACATTGACCACTAGATGTATCTTTATCATACTTGGCAATTCTAACTCTATTACATTGCTAGAAATAATTGTTTTTACTTTGTAAGGCCCTATAAAGCATTCTGTGAACTTTTCCGTATGTCCTCTGACCATCTGGTACTTGAGATCTTTAGTACTAAGCAGTACTAAGTCACTTACTCTGTACTCCTCTATTTCTCCCCTTTCTCTATCTGCATATTTTTTTATTTCCTCTTACACTTTCTGTAATGCTGCTTTAGCTTCCTCCTATACATCCCTTATTCTTTTTGTAAATTTTTCTGCCCCTTCATACTTCTCCTTTTTTCTCATCTCAAATCCCATCCTTGGATCTTATCCTTGGTTTGTTTTGAAGGGCAACACTTTGGTTCCCATGTGTACTTTGTTGTTGTAGGCAAATTCTGCCATTCCCAACCATTCTGGCCATTGTTCTTGTTGATAATCTATAAACATACAGAGGTACTGTTCCAACTCCTGATTCATTCTTTCTGTTTGACTGTCCATCCATAGGTGAAATGCCATAAACAATTTTGTTTTGATCTCTAGCATGCGATTTAGTTCCTTCATAATACCTGCCACAAATTGTGGTCCTCTATCAGAAATAATGCTATCTGATAGTCTGTGTAGCTTCCAAATGTTATCTCTGAATAGTCGTGCTAATCCTTCTATGCTTGTTCTCTCTGTAATAAATACAAAGTGTGCCATCTTTGTAAATCTATCTACTACTACTAAGATTGCATCATATCCTTGAGGTAAAGGTAACTTTGTAATGAAGTCCATACTAATATGGGTCTATACTTTCTTTGGAATTGAATTCAGCATTAACCTTTCTGCTGGTAGTTGTGTTCAATTCTTATTTTGCTGATAGGCATCATACCCATTTATATACCACTTCATCTCCCTAATGACCCCTGGCCAGTAGAAATTCCTCCTTACTAATTCTGCCATTTTCCACTATCCTCTATGTTCTCCTATAGGCATATCATGGTGTAGCCTGATTACTTCTGCTCTTAGCTTTTCATCCTTAAGGAGATACACCTTTCTTTCTTTCAATATTAGACTATTCTCTTATCACCACTCCTCGTCTCTCAACATCTTTACTCCTGCTCGCTTCATTTCTTCCACTGCTTTTACCACTTTATCATCTCTTGCTTTGCATTTCCTTACTTTGTCTAGTAAGTCTACTCCTTCTATTATTACTTCCACCATTCTAATTTTCTTTGCCTCCAGCCACTCCTTCTTCACCAGTGTCTGCTCTTCACTGTCTCTTTCCACTCCAACCTTCCAGTCTGGTCTCTGTCATGATTTGCTCTAGTACTTATTCTTTTTTGTTATTAATTAATTAATTAATGACATCATAACATGATGACTACAATATGGGAATGTCATGAACAATAAAAGGACAAGCATGGGAAAAATCAGGTGATGATCTAAGATTAATCACATGCCAATCAGACAGCCACTGTTATGCCAGATAATTAATTTTAGCAATATAAATAACATTCGGAACCCAATAATCATAATAAGTGGCTCTTGAGAGAGAATCGGCTCCCTAGACATAACCACTAGAAGTCCGGTCATGTACTTGAGAATGCTATCCAAGTAGTGGAGTAGTAGCCACAATCACCACTATCAGTACCTCATAATGCTTTCCGAATGGTCTCATATCATATCTATAAGACGGATTCCCCTCTAGAAGTGCTCCCGAGAGTGAACTCGACCTTAGAAGCATTTCTCTTGATAATGATGTCACCCGATAACTGATCCCTGGTTTATAATAGGAACACCATCAGAGGCCGTGTATTAGTCCTGATCAGCAGTCCAAATATAGAAGAATAAGATGAGGATACACCGAAAGTCATTGGGAAGGGATAGGAAGAAGAAGGACCTAAGAGGTGTGAATAGAAAATTAGAGAAAGAGTAAAGAAAGGTTTAGAAGAGGAATCAAGAGAGTTGGAAGCAGAGAGAAGTGATATTGACAATGAAGACACGCTTGAGAGCAGTCAGACCAATGTCCAAAGAACCTCTCGAGCACCCTAGAACACTTAGAACAGGCTCAAGGTCGGTCAATGAGATAAAGAAAGTTAGTAGAAAATGGACAGGGAGTACAGAGAGCAGCTGTTGCATGATTGGATGTGGACTCAACTTATTCTACCTGCCTTTTTGAGTAATCAGGAGGATTTCTTTCTTATCTTGTCTGGGCTTTATAATACTAATATAATACTCTAGTAGCATAGAGAGGTGCAAGAAGAAGAACCCCTATCTTTGCCTTTTGTTGCTTTAGAGCTGAAACTTGACTTGAGTGACTAAAAGCTCTTTTTCTTCTTTTCTTTTTATAAAACTTTATAAAACTTCCCTCAAGGAATACCCACTCTAAAGGAGGACTTGGGTATTTGCTTGGACTAGGAGCTGAACTGCTCACTACATGTTTTCAAAGTAAGTTGCCAACTGTATGGTCAGTTGAGAGCAAGCTTGCACAAAGGCAATGTGAGATCTAGGTAGGACTGCTGTATTGATGGCAAGCCAGCCTATTAGACTAGTATTTTAGACAGTAGTACTATGGTGTGAGAGGAACACACACTTTTGAGATCCAACTAGTAAGAGTGCTCTTAAGCAGAAACTAAAAACATTTCTTTCAATCTAGTGTCTAATAACAAGTGTTTACTATCTTGTGAGCTCCTCCCTTTTATATTTGATTACCTCCCCAGTGCCTACTTGATTGTACACAATTGTGGAATGACTTGAAGATTTTGATTCTTTGACTCGGTAGTATCCACTTTTGTAAGAACAGTAAAGCACATTTATATTCTTATTCAAAATCCCATTTCCCCCCTTACAAATCAAATCCTAAATTACCTTTACTACCACCACCCTATCAGCATCTGATAATTAAAAGAAAAGAAAAATAAAAATAAATATTGCCTTAGAGGGATTGAGCAATTCATGACACATTACTACTCCCAAGAAATTTACCTTCTGTACCTTCCAGGTATATTTTTCTGGTTTCACGTATAGGACATTCTCTTCCAATCTTCTTAACACTTCTTCCACAATTTTGTCATATCTCTCCTCTGTCTCTGTTCCTATCAATACATCATCTACAAAAGCCACCATCTTTCCTTTATTAATCATGTCTCTCAAATTTTCATTTATCATACCTTAGAACATAGCAGGTGAATTTGTCATTCTGAAAAACATCACTACTGGCTCATACGACCCCACATGAGTAGTGAAAGCCATTTTCTACTTGTCCCCTTCCTTTATCCTCACATTGTTATAGCCCCACCAGAGGTCTATTTTAATAAATACTCTTTTATTGCCCATAGAGTCTACCAAGTCCGTAATCAATGGCAAAGGATAGTTGTTCTTGATTGTCTGCTTATTGAGCCTTCTATAGTCTATAACTATGTGCTTCTCTCCATTCTTCTTACCTACAAAGAACACTGGCAATGTTATGATTCGCTTTAACACTTATCTTTTTCTTTATTTAATTTAATTAATTAACAACTAAACAACAATACAAACATAATGACTACGATATGGGAATGTCATAATCTATAAAAGGGACAAGCATGGGAAGATTGAGTGATGATCTGAGCTTGATCATACACCTATCAGGCAGCCACCATATATGGAAGAACATGTGGGCAGAAACTGTCTGACATGGGGAATTACTCAGGACTTGACGGATGGTAGTTAATAGATACTGTGATCTTTCTTAGAATAGACTAGCCACAGCCACATGTAGTATTATAAATAGCTGGTCAATTCATAGAAGGAACTCTGTCAAGTTCTTCTTGTCTTTAACCTCATACCCTCTGAGGGGGATCCAGGATTGTTCTGTGGGTCCTAACAGGTGATGTCTAAGGCAATTTCGAAGGTCTAATATATCCCTTCTTTAAGTGCTTATCGACAAACTTCTGCACCTCCTTCTTTTTGTTTCTAGAAAGAGGATAAACCTTTGCTTTGCTTGCTTTGAAGTCATCTTTGAGATCAATTACATAATCCTATACCTTCCTAACCAGTATCCTTTTGGACTCTACCTTCCCAAACACTTTCAACCACTTATGGAACCTTCTTGGCACCATTTTCTCTACCTTTCTATGATTTGCTTCCATCTTTTTTTTTCTTTCCCAATCCTCTTTTTCGTCCACTGCCTATCATGAATCGCTCAATCCCCTTAAGGCAATATTTCTTTTTCTTTTTCTTTTAATTATTGGATGCATGGGAACTTATTACCAAATTGGGAACAGTGACTTGATAGGGAAACACAAGAGTAAGATAATGTGTACAAATAAATAAAATGTATAAGTAGTGTAGAACAAGTAATGGGAACTCTAATGAGTTCTCTTTGTCAAACTCTGACTTAGAGTGCAAGTGAGGTTAGGGTTACTCAACCACAACTTCAATCATTACACTGTCTATCTAATGATTTTCTTCTCCTCCTTTTTTGTAGTGAATGTTGGTAGCAATAACCTTAGCTCACACTCTAAGTCAGAGTTGACAAAGAAAACTCATTAGAGTTCTTGCTAATTGGCCTAGCTACTTATACATGAATCAGTATTTACTAGTATTTGTCTACTTGAATTATCTTGTAGACCTCTTTTGAGTCATAGTGTCCCATGCACTTCATATTATTACATAATAAAAGAAAAAGAAAAAGAAATAAAATATTCCACTGCTATGGATTCTTTAGCTCGCCTGTCATTTTATTACATCTCTTGTTTCTTTCTTCCCTTTTATTCTCACTGCTTTTTTACACAGCAGTGGACATCTTGTCATTCTTACTTCTCCCTTTTCCCAATCTATTTCTAGATTATGGGCTGCCAGCCATGGCATACCCAAAATGATATCTGTCTTCCCTAACTTGCATACATCCATTCTAACTCTCTCTCTATATCCTTTGTAGAACATGTTTACTTCTACTTCATGAGTTATTGCACCCCCATTATTTCCAGTGCCATCCACATTTCTCACTTGTAATGGTCAATCTAACTTGATCAACCTATATCCTCCCTTCTGAACCAAACTTTTGCTCATAAACATTCCTATTGCTTTACTGTTGAGCAATGCTTTCACTGTTCTTCCTTCATATGTATCTATCCTCTCGATACCTACATTCATTCACACTTCTCTTAGAGGCTTAAATGTTTGCCTTACTTCTCTCACTTCCCCTTTCTGCACTGCCTTCTGATTGACAGTTCCTGCCACTTGTAAGAGTTTAGTCCTTAGTGAGCAACCTCAGGCTTAACTCCACTCTAAGTCAGAGTTGACAAAGAAAACTCGTTAGAGTTCTTGTTAGATTGTGTACACTACTTATACAAGTCCAATTATTTGTCCTTGTTTACTGATCCGATGTTATTACATAATTAAATGAAAATAAAAATAAAAGAAAAATAAATATTGACTTAGGAAAATAGCGGTTCATAACACCACTTTCCCCAGATCAGTGATTCCAGCCCTCCCCTTCTGGGCCCTAGGCACTGTCTGTTCTAGCCTTCTACCCCAATTTCACCATAGCACTTTCTTTCCTGTCCTATAGGGCAGACAAAAAACTTCTCCTTTCTTGTTTCTTTCTACTTTCTCTCCTACCACTGCATCTTTACCTTCACAAGCGCTACACTTCACTCTTTCTGCTCTTCTACTTTCTACCTCTGTCTCTCCAGTTCCATGCTTCTTTGCAGCTTCCACACCACATATTGCTCAACTATGCTTTCTCCAGAAAACCCTACCCCTTGTTTTCCTCAGTCTTTGTTCTCTTGTAGTTGCATCCTCTACATTCTACAAAGGTCACCATTTCTCTGGGTGTCGTCCACCCCTCCATACACATTGCTGCTCCCCTTGGGGGCAACCCCCTCGCTCCACTGTGCTCCTTCACTTTCTCCTACACTTCTTGTAGTAGTGCCATTTCCTCTTTCTTTCTCTCTTTCATCTTTGGACACTCCCACTTCTTGTGTCCCTTCTTCCCACATCTGAAACATCTCACTTCTCCTCTTACTATTTCTTGCCTCCTCACTTCCCTTATTCTACACTGCATTACTTGACTCTTCAATACCTCAAACTTATTCTGAGATTTTATTTTCTTTATCTTCTCTTTCCCACTTCTACACTTTTGGGCTACATGCCCAAACCTTCCGCAATGTCTATATAACCTCCCCTCTCTCCTTTCTAGCTCTGCCCTTAATTTGGCGAGGGCATACCTTTTGTTGAGCATGTTGCTCATGAGTTGATTGTATTGATCCAGAGACATTGTGTTATGTTCTGAACAGGTTGTTGTTGTGTGTAGAAAAAAAAGAATTTGTATATTTCTTGAGGGACTCGTCGTGTTCTTCTCCTATCTCACTTGTACATCTGCTGGGGCACAAGATCTTTACCCAGCCAGATACCTACTGCCTTACTAACTACTACCCTAATACTAGGGTAGACTATCACTTCATGGAGAAGATCCCTACTCTAAGTAGCCTCCTGAAGAGTGACTACTATTCTTCTACATAGACTAATCACAATGGACCAGTAGTACAAAGTTGATACGATGAAGGTAATATAAGTAAACTACCAAGCCCACTCAATTGTAAGGTCTGGTCTGGGCTAGTACCTGAGTTTGGTTCTAACTGTTCACCTCTGGGGTCTAAACTTCCCAGTCAGTCTACTTAAGCCTGTGGCCTGGCTATAAGGAAGTTGGGAATGATCTGAGTTGATCACACACTGAGGGAGCGATGAGAGTAAGTGTGACAAGGATTGAGGCAATCAGTGTCGGAATGTGTTAATGAGTTCTAGTGTAAGGATCTGAGTTACAGTTGTGTAACCTTAACCTTAATCCTACTCTAAGTTAGAGTTAACAAAGAGAACTCGTTAGAGTCCTCACTAGATTGTGTACACTACTTATACACATCCAATTATTTGTCCTTATTTACTGATCCAACAATATTACATAATTAAATGAAAACAAAATAAATATAAATATAAATATTGACTTTGAGGAATTGAGCGGTCTATGACAACTACCTCTGGCACTACTCTATGATACTAAGGTATGAACAGCTACTATCTATCACAAAGTAAACATGGTAAACAAAAGAATAATAGAGTTATAGGATCTTATCTCAGACATTTGACTAGAATGTGAATGGCTGAGGTACATTGTATCTGATTTGAATATATATATACTCATCTGTTGTGCAACTGTTACTATGCTCTCTATTCCTTTGAATTCTCTATTCCATTTTCTCTATGCTTGGTTAGTCATTTCATATTACTAGAATAAAAGTGGTGCTGTCTGCCATCTGTTGTTAATTGTTTAGTTTCATTCTGATATCTGGTACAGATAGGATTCTCTCCAGATTCACTTTGGGAGGTCTGGGAGTGGGAATCTGAGAGGTACAAGTCATATGGAACTTGTAGGAGACTGAGTTGATAATAAAACTAAGAGTCCTACTAAAGAATTGAGTATGACAAAGTCTGAGATGGCTCGTGCTCAACAACTAGTCACTGGGGGCCTCAACTGAGGTAAGCATAGGTATTGGTGTGACTGTGGGTGGTGAGGTGTCACTTGTTGTCACATCTGTGTGACAGCTTAACATCATGTTGGAATATCAAGCCAATGTTATGATCCAGCTAAAGGTTTAAGAACTATATTTATATATAAGGCTAGTATTCATTGTATATACTCACTAGTTTGCAAAGGAATGAATTCTATTCCAAGACAAACCAGCATGTGACTTCATCTTCACAACATCCCTGTAGTTCAGGTGTAGCCAGTAGTATACCACTATGTATCTCGCCCACTGTGGCTTAGTGCTTGCTTTTTTTTTTTTTAAATCATCAATTTATTACACAGAGTGCGTAGGTAGGCTGTGGTAGACACATTGTACCTACTTAAATACAGAGAAAAGAGAAAATGGAGAACAGAAAGACAAAAAAGGAGAAAAGACAAAAACAAAGAAAAGGAAGAATGAGGAGGGGAAGGAAATCGAACGTATATTGGTGGTAAATGTGTTTAGCTGTTGGTGAAGCAGATAGTGTCTTAGCCATTATCAAAGCAGAATGAGGCCGGGTTGCCAGTAATGAACTACACAAAACTTGAAATGCGTATATCTCTCGGGCAGAATGATGCATCATATCTCCTACACTGCATGAAAATATGTTCTCTTGTTTCGACTTCAGCTTCTCCACACGGACATTGACATGACTCGTTGGGGAAGAATCTTTGTTTATACTCTCCTATGGGTGCATGTCCAAGCATCATGCGAGTGAATCTCACATATATGGAGTTAGAAATCCCAATGTGTGGTAGTCACGAACCTCCCTTGGCATACATCGGTTTGATAACTCTCTCATTGTCATCTTCGAAGTCAAGGAATAGTTGTCCTTTCTTTTTACTATCTTTGAACGATTTCTGCCATAACTCTAGAGAGAGGTCGCATTCTTTCTTTTTACTAAATAGAAATGAATTTCTATCTGGGAGTATTGATGGGGAGTGGGCTGATTTGGCTTCTTTGTCAACTAGTATGTGTCTGGGCCATTCAAGTTTGTTGGGACAATGCCAGAAGTGTATAGAGTTGCGTTTATCTTTGCTGAGGAAGTCTTTGATTTTTTCCGCAATGGGTATGATAGACTTTTGTAAATGTTGATTGCCATACGAGATAATCTTTTTCCCCGCTTCAGTCGAGTCAGTGATGACAAGGACTTGTTGTGCTTCGGGATTCTCAAGAGCATGCATGAGGCCTATGCGAATAGCCATTAATTTGGCTTCTGTTGAGGTAATGTTATTTGCATGAGCCTTGAGTTGGGCAATAACTTTGTTGTCCTTCCAAGTATGGGCTATAGCTGTGGCTGACCCAGTTGTTTTGACGCTTCCGTCTGAGATAACGGCTATGCCTTTAGATGAGTTTTGATTTTCTTTGAATGTCTGGTTGAGTTTCGAAGAATGATCAAAGAGCGCTTCGTCGCTAGATGAAGTGGGAGAATGGAAGAGTATTCTACTAGAGAAATGATCTACTAATCGCAAACCAGGATAAAAGAGAATATAAAATGGGTCAAATTCATCTTTGATTTCGTTGAGTTTTTCGCTGACGTCTTTGATAGGACTCTTGAGTTTCGTTTTTTGTTTTTGGGTGAGGTTGGCTAAGGCGAACTTATGTTGATTTTGGTTTTTGCTTTGATGTTTGTCGAGAAGAGAATTAATAGCATGAGATGTAGGTATGGTTGCGTATCTGAGATGATGTCGTCCATTGAGTTTTTTGAGGTGGAGGTTGATAGGAATGAGACCCGCTATCGCTTCAACTCCTTCTGAAGGAGACATGCGGAAGGCCCCTGTGATCCAAAGAGCGGCTCTTCGTTGCATTTTCTTGAGTTCCGTAATGTTTTTGATAATTGGGGCTCCTTTGAAGAACCATAGTTGAAATCCATATAGAGCAATTGGAATTATGCACGTCCTATACAGGAGGCGTTTTTGCGTTGGTAGGAGACCTCTTGAGGAGTTGCCCAGCATTTTCATGGCATTGAGTGTCGAAAGACATTTGGTTGCGTAATGATGTACATGGTGGTGAAAGTTGAGTTTACGATTGAAGAGGAATCCTAAGTATCTCCATATGGGTTTGGGTTGGAGTATGGGACCCCCAATTGACGTGAGATCAATGGGGGGATTAGGGGGGTTGTGGGCTCAAGTGAAGTGAAATATTTCAGATTTGTTGTGTTCCATGACGAGGCCCACATCCGTGAGGATCTTCGAGATCATGTTGTAACTACTGAAGAGAAACGCAGAAGATAATTCATAACTCTTCTCCTGTGAAATTAAAAGACCATCGTCAACAAAGAAAAGGATGTCTGCATGTATTTTTTCTTTTAGATTTTTTATTCTTTTTTTGAATGTTTTTATGATAGGAGCGAGGTAAATAGCTGATAGGATGGGTGAAAGGGCAGATCCTTGACCAATGCCTACACTGGTGGTGAATTTCTGGGATGTGAAATTGTTCCATGTGTAAGATGTGGATCTGTTAGAGTGATAGTTAGTGAAAAACTTTAATAAGTTAGCATTGAGGCCAGCTTTAGCGAGACATAGAGATAGGAAATCATGGTTGAGTGAAGGGAAGAATTGGGTGATGTCGAACGCTATAACACTTGTATGACATTCTTTTATCCAGCCAGCTCGTATAAGGTGTGTAAGGTATATTCCGGTGTCAATGGTTGACCGTTGTCTGATGCCCCCCAGTTGATTAGGGTCGAGAAATCTGTTGGCTGAGAGGTGGAATTGGACTTAGTGCTTGCTTGTTGTGGTATACAAATATGGAATTCTCTATCGTGCATGTGATCATATAATCTCCATCTTTTTGTACAGACAAATGATGATTTTCATCCGGAGAACCCGAGCCGGGAGAGATGTTCTCCGATCACGGATATATCACCTGGCTCAATCTTCAATCTCTCCCTACATTCGAATTGACGTTCAAGCAAGGACAATGGCATCTGCTACTCTCAATGACGAGCGCTTTCTCGCTGACCGTGCAGTTCCTCTATGCAGTTTGGATGTGGCTAAATCCTTCGCCCATTTAAGGTGCGAGCTTTACTTGTGGATACTTAATTACAAGTCTAGATCGAGTCCTGCACAGTCCTCAGGAGAAGAAATATACACATTTCCTGAACCGCGCTTCCTGGGCTGGCGCCCGGATCATTCAAGGTCGGGGCTCATGCCATATCACTATCTATTTCATAAGCACCTAACAAATAAGTTAGGCCAGTGGACCTCACAAGCTGTCGAGCTATATGATTTGTTGATCCTCACGTTGAGTAACGATGACAAGTCTAAGCTTGGAAATCTAGACGAATTGCGTGTTACCTCCGGACTTTCAGTGGAAGAATGGGATGACCTCCTCCAATATATTACTCAAGTGTGTTGCGAATCTCATCACTCTCTCATTGGAATGGCCCAAGCTGGCTACAGGTTTTGAGCAACTTGGTCAATTACAAATCATTTGGCTTCACCAAAATCAACCCACGCCTTCCTGTGGGCAAGTTTGAAGCAGTTGTCCAAAGTTCAGTTAATAAGGATGAGGCTCTAACCCTGTGGAATAAGGTAACGCTTCTCCCTGCTGTGACAAATGCGGACAGCTCATGAAAAGGCTGCTTTAGCTCAAGGGTCATATTTATTCCGCTTCTCCGGAATCCAGCTTGTTCATTGGGAAGCGGAGCCTGGGACATGTGTCAAACTACTACCTCGGCGATGTGATTGACGATGATGAGGTCGCTGCTGTTCAAGCGGCTGCTGAGAAGTTGAAGGTTGATGTATTGAACACTCGGTGGGTCCTTCGTTCAGTGCCTTCCCGTTCGTGACTAATTTAGAGTTGTTTTCAGTGTTGTGAAGAATGGACCAAATGATTATACCTTGCGAGTGGCGTCGGCCACTGAAACCACTTCCATTACTCATGAGACTGATGCTCAGGGGAGGAAAGCCAAGGTTACAGTGAAGTACGGTGATTTCTCTTCGGCACTTCAGAGAGTCAACGAAGCACTAGGCGAGGTGATTCAGGCCGGTATCACACGCTATATGTTTTCTTTATCGATATTTCCAGGCCAAGAAATTTTCCGCAAACGAACACCAGGCCAAGATGATCGAGGGATATATTAAATCGTAGGTGGACTTTCCAATCTTTGTCTACAACGTTACTCATATGGCAAGGTTTGAGACGGGCTCCATTCAAGCTCACAAGGATGCTTCAGAGGAATGGGTGAAGGATGTCGGGCCTGTCGTTGAATCTTATATCGGGGTATATCATGTATATACCGTCGGAGGCTTTATCTGACCCTTATTTTGACAGTTTATTGAAACTTACGTCGATCCTTATGGAGGACGTGCGGAGTGGGAAGGTAAATATGATTGCCCATCTTTCTCAATAGACTAGTTCATCAAGAATAGGATTCACCGCGATCGTAAACAAGACACTCAGTGCCAAATACGAGGTCCTGGTGAATCAAGCACCAGAACTGATCAAAGTGTTACCCTGGGGCCCAGAGTTCGAAGTCGATAAGTTCAAAAAACCTGACTTTACGGCTTTGGAAGTCGTAAATTTTGCAACTGGGGGTTTGGGAACTCGTTATACTCATTTTCGACCCAAGCTAAACATTTATCTAGGTATTCCTGCTGGCATAAATGTAAGGTTCAGGCACTCGAACTACGATCCCGCACAAACTGATTTCAAATCCTTTTTGTCTCTGGTAGATTCCGGTGAGATGGTATTTCACAAAGACCAGATTCTAGGCTAAGTATCAATTCTTGAGAACTATTACGAGATACGTGAATCGACGGGTTTCAAGAATGTTTCGCTCGCTGTACATATGTTCCTTGCTTGCTGGTTTCGCCTCTGGTTCTGACTCTGCTCATATACCTCTTATTAGAATATCTTAGCCGCCAAAGCTCCCAGTGGGCCATGTCTCCGTCAATGATAGAGACTGACTGATGTGGACATACTAATTTTTAGATGAAGAGCTCACATTCGTTCATCCCGATGACGTTGCCCTGTATAATGCCTGGGATAGCCAGGCATTTGAGCTACAAGTCGCCAATCATGAACTTCTGGGTCATGGTTCAGGGAAACAGTTCGAGGAATCTGCAGACGGAACTAAAAATTTTGATTCTGAAAAAGTTTGCTTTTTATTCATGTTCTGATCAGCTGGCTTACCCTGTCTATAGGTCATCAATCCTTTGACCGGAAAACCAATGTATGTAATCTATCTGGACTCCCTGACAATCACACATCTATGTTCAGCACATCCTGGTACAAACCTGGGCAGACTCCGGGATCTGTACTTGGTGAAGTGTCTTCCTCCATGGAAGAATGCCGCGCTGAGACAGTTGCCCTCTATCGTAAGTCTGGTCCGTGAACATCTATTCTCCTCATAGCATGATTTTCCGGGCTAGTCGTCAGTGAACCTGCAATCCTGAAAATCTTTAACGTCGGTGGTCAAAAGCTCCTCTGATCAAATCAATGCTCACCCTGTCCCTTTAAGTATACGAACCAACAAGATGTCGAGGATATTCAATACATCACGTTCCTGCTCATGGCCAGGGCTGGCTTACGTGCTCTCGAGTTCTATGACCCTGTCACTAGGAAGCATGGTCAGGCTCATATGCAGGCTAGGTGGCATTTTCAAGTGATATAGCGGTAACTACAATTGACATGTTCTTCAGGCTTGGAATAACTCAACACCTCATTCGTTCCGGCATTGTGCGATTAGAGGAGATTCGTGATGGTAGTGGTGCTCTCGTGAACCTTTACGTTCGAGTGAGTGAAACTAGCGGCGTATGCTATGGAACGTCGGAAAGCGTCATGGTCACTCACCAATCAACTGTTCCACGTCTTTTTACTCTGTCTCTAGGTCGATCGGAATCTTGTACTGTCTAAAGGGAGAGAGACAGCCGGAAGATTGCTCGTAGAACTTCAGGTTCGCAAGAGCACAGCCGATGGTCCCGGTGCCCGCAAGTTCTACAACGACCTAACCTCACCCCTCAGTGGATGGGAAGGAGAGATAAGGAATCTTGTTCTGGCGAAGAAACAGGTTTGCAACATCCATCAATACTAATACTCCTTGTCTGACACGTTGTATTCTCTTGTCAGCCACGCAAGATATTTGTTCAACCCAATACACTCCTGGTTGATGGCGAAGTCCAACTGAAAGAATACCCCTTGACACCTGTTGGTGTTATTGAGAGCTTCATCGAACGCAATCTTTGATGGCATTCATGAGAGTAACAGAAATGCCATAATTAATGTCCATTGGGTAGTAAAGGGTATCAATTCCAACATGCCAAACTATTGGGAAACAAGGAATATACATGATATATAGTACAAATCAATGAAGCTACCCACCGAATGATATGACGCGCCATCATGTCGTCTCCCTGACTAGTCCGACTACGATAGTAACACTGCCAACTGGGCTGAGCATGCTGTTATAGATAAGACATAATAATTCACGTACTCGTCCTCCTTCTATGTAGGTGTGCATGTAACGCATCAACTTAGGATAACTGGGAAACCGACTATTCACTTACCCCTCCACGGAAGGACATGCCTGACCGCGCTGCATTTCCTAGGGAAAAGATGGATAAGGGAGAAATGGCAAAGGTAAGGCTTGTGGGCGCACTCTCGAATGGACTAACTCTTGTTCTGCTCCTCATACACAACTGAGAGTAATCAACCATGCGATCAGCCATGGCCTGAGCAATTGTATCTTCAGGACCGCCCGACCGTGCAACTAGACGGCAAATGGTTGCCATCTCAGATGGAAAGACATTATCTGAAAACCCATCTGTCTGGAAGATAATGGACGATTTGTGTGCTCTATTCCCAAATGACGAGCAAACATACATACATAAGCTACCACGATATCTCCGTCTCTGAGCTTGGTCTGGAATATATCTGCATCACTCGGGGCATCAACACCCACACGAGAAAATCGACCGGCATTGGAAGGAAATTTTGTAAGTTGTCTTGGAAATAGATGAGAGAAAGCTGGCCGAGGCGATCATGAAATATTTACTTTGGACAGTTGAAAGAATGTGTCTGTGTTCGTTGTCTGTGAAATATTGATGACGACCGTATAATCGCAAATCCACTATCTCCTAGACTGATGGATATTAGAAGTTGATGTTACTCTCAGTGCACAGCCTGGGAATGGAACAACGCACTTGGCGGACCGTAAAATCCCATTCGCTGTGTTCAAACTGATAATACACGCGGTGCTCGAACCTGATCAGTAGATAATGGTGGTAATTTAGATATGACATACTCAAGCTTACCTGCTGGTACCATCTTTTCTCTCAGAACACCATGATATGCGAGGCCGATACACTCATATGGTGTCATTTCCAGGCCATCTATCCGCTTTCGCTCTTGATAATCAAGAGTAGGATCGATTTCGGGTTCCCCTGCCCAAGCATTTCGAGAATATCGTTGTGCATGATACATCAGAGCTTGTGAGAACAGAGACGGGTCAACACCATTTTCTACCCAACCACTTACGCCATCCGCTACACCGAATGCTACACCCTCAGAAACCGCGGGAAGGAGGGTTGAGATAAGGTACCAAACAAGTTATGAATCTTGTGTACATACTGAGCCATTCTGCATCTATTGAGAAAGGAAGATAGAAACGGCTTCACAAATGTAACAAGATATACAAGATGTCGTAGAAAGGCGTACCTCTTGCACGAAAAAAAAATCCTCTCCCGCGTCTGTACTTTTAATTGCCTTGGGTCGTGCTAGAGTTTGATCCCTCCATGAACCTATGAGTCCGTCTGAAGGAAAGGGTATTTTATACCCAGAGCCCGGGTTTCGGTGTGGCTTTCCTGCCCAGCTTACACCAATATGAAATGTATAAGGCCTGGTTACTGTCGACAATCCTTGATTTTGTATACGTGGTAATGTTCCGACCTTCGCAAAAGTCTCGCGAGTGAATTCTCGGTGAACCGTCGGTTTACAGATCGCCAGGCAAGTCGATGTGCGCATGAGTGCGCAAAGACAAGATGGAACGGATGTCGATAGTCCGATGCATCGACCACGCCAGGGGCTTGAACCCTTTTATTCCCACGGGTTTGCGTGTCCTCTGCACGGAAACAAGTCAGCCTCGCCTCGTCACCCCAGTAACCGACTCGAAAGGTTTCCAAACCACCCCAATGTCACTTCAGGGTGTCATGTATGCTCCTTTCAATCACCAAATGACTACATCGTTGCTTTTACTCTATGGTTTAGTACTAAATATTTGACTCTAGCCCCTAAGGTAAGCACTGCGTCTGCAGATAGGCTGCTCATCAAGATGGTGATGCCGGAACGAGGTTACATATGTCTGGCTACTTCGAATGCTCGGCATCCCCACTCTAGAATGTTGAATCTATAGAGGGTGTCATCTCTTGTGCCTGCGACGTCGATATTGCTGGAATGTTCTCTTCTGGTGTCACTCGAATGGGTTTCGAGACTTTCAGTGTCGGTCTCACAGATTTTTGGGTCACTAGAGATCCAACTTTGGTCGGCTGTGAGATCAGTGATCGAGAAAATTTCCTGGACAACGGATTCTTCAAAGACACCTGCGTGCAGAATGACCCACTCTCGTTCTGTAAAATTTGTTCTCTTCGACGTTGCAGAGCGAGAGCATTCATAGACTCCAAACCTTCTTGTGCTTTGACTATATTCCTGCTTCCGAGGGTATCAAGATACTGAACCGTGTTGACTTGTGCGTTTTCCAATCGACTTTCCTTCTCCAGGAGTTTGCACAATTCTTTCTCGAGGTGGTGCCATGGCTGAGTTTGACGGTAAAGCATTAGGTCATCATCGTACTGGCCTTTCGTGAGACTGATAGGAACATATGTGTTTGTCCTCTGTAGGTCCGCATCATACCAATACAATTCACGGCCGTGGGGTACGCGAAACCTAGGTTCAGCAGTTATTTCATCTACTGGGTCTGAGTTGGTTTCAGTTGTTTGGTCGAAACAATCCTTGGGAGAATGTCTGTCGAGACTATTTAAGGTAGACAATTTGAGAGATCTGTGATAGGAGTTGGAGTCCTTTTGTGAAGTCTGATGTCCATAGAACTGTTTGTTGCCGATGACCATAGGCGGCAAGTCCGACTATAGAGATAATATAAATGAAGCACCAGGAAAGGTTCCGTGGAAATCTCACCTCTGTACACGGCTGGTCTGGGTAACGTTCCATGTTTGCTTTGAGGATGTTTTCTCGTAATGGTTCTGTATCTTCAATGTGAGCGCGATCGCATTCTAGATGATGAGCGTAGTCATCCCATGGATTTCTCGTTGATGTGGATGCTTGTTTCAAGGGATTTTTAGCATTGGATAAAAGGTTTGCAACACTCTCGTGACAGAGATTCTTGATACGAATGATAAATTGATACTCTTTGGGAGCAGAAAATATGTTATGTTGAAGTTTCTGTAATAGCACAAGGGAGGAAGACAAATTGGAAGAGAACAATCTCCTTTCTTTACAAGAGAAGAATAACATCTGGCCTGAAGTCACTGCGGGGCGACATTTCGTCCCGCGGAGGTCTAAATATTAGATTTCGGACACAGCATCATGATAACAATCATACATATGCCCACCGATGACAGCCAGAAGTGGGAAGGACGAAAAAACGTGATACACTGCATTGTCAATTTCACTGCAATGTTTGAGGCGAAGGATACGAAGACTCCAAGGTCCTCGAAGCTTCCGTGTAGACTCGCTTGGGTCATTGATTGAAAGCGTCCGGGAAAGCGTTACAATGCCGTGGGAGGATAGTTTGGTATTACTGGCATCAAATGCCGAAAGTGCATGCAGACATCTCAGCTCAGCAACATTATCATCCGTAAGAGCATCGCAACCAGGAAGTTCTAGAATTGTGATCAAGGAAAAGTTGTCTGTATTTCTCAATCCTTGGATCAAAGGCAAGAGTTCATCATTCAATGCAAGAGTATAGGTTCGTAATGGGGGGGGTATCCGGTCAAAGATCTGGACAACGGCGGCCCACAAGCGTGGGTCAAGTTTTTTGAAGTCAGAACCGGAGTAGTTATTGGTAGTGCCACTGGAAGATGGAGTACGAAGAAAACTATCGATGAGGCGAAAGCTCTTTGGTAAAGGAGAACTCGAGGGTCGGTAGATGAGCTTGTTAGGGAGCTGAAGTTGATCAGGAGACTCTGAGATATAACGCAGACAGAACCAGACGAGTGAGGGTACTTGAGAGCTTCTGCAATGCGTTTCGAACGAATAATAAACGTCTGGTGTGTTCTTCCACCGTGGGTGAAACAAACTCTTGCCCTCCCCAAACATGATAGCAAACCGACAGTTACAGTTGTAAGCGTGACATGCACCAAATTTTTATCTCCAGCTACCTTCTTAGTGGCCTCCATCAAGCACATCCTTGAATCAAGAAATTCTCTGAAGGTCAGTCAATGCAGTTATCATTGCACACAAAGGCTAAGCTCTTTGGTCTTTGAGGTTCACTAATTGCGTGTGATGCTCTCATCACCATGTGACAATGTCACAGGATCAGATTTACAGGGTCGGTCGCTATAGAAGAATTTTCCAACTTCTTCCTCGCTGGCGCTGACGGCTTCCGTTTCTTTCTCCCTTCAGGTCCATTCCTGTCGCTGACGGCATCTTTCTCGCTCCGTTCCTTTACAGCTCTTCAGACAATCTCCTACATACCAGTCATTATGGCCGTTCCCGAATATCCTAGGACTTTAGATCCAAGAAACGCACCCTACTCACCCCAGCCTTTGCAACAAGGTCCTCTATTTCCATCTCCTCGGAGAGAATATGATGACGCCTCAGAGCTAGGCGATCACTATAATAGTATGAATTCAAGTACTGCTCGTCTGGCAGGAAGCCCGGGATATTATGACCAGAACAATGGTTTGTGAATATCTAAATCAATACTTCTCATACTGTTAACAAAATCTTTTAGAGTCTAATGAATATAGTCGATACAACCCCTCTGTTGACTCACATAACAGTTTTCCCGGCACCTCTCCTTTTGCCGATCCAGGCCTTGGTTCCACCGAACACTATCCAGCTTGGACTGCTGATCGCCAGATACCAATGTCAACGGAAGAGATTGAGGATATATTTCTTGACCTCACGCAAAAGTTCGGGTTTCAACGGGACTCTATGCGTAATATGGTGGGTTGACCTGTTACTGTGCAAGACGCAAACATTTATTCAACATTTATAGTTTGATTTCTTGATGCACCTCTTGGACTCTCGAACATCGCGCATGTCTCCAAACCAAGCGTTGTTGACTGTCCATGCAGACTACATTGGTGGTCAACATGCAAATTACCGTAAATGGTATTTTGCTGCTCAGCTCAACTTGGATGATGCAGTCGGTCAAACACAAAACCCTGGACTTCAACGCCTGAAAAGTATCAAAGGAGCAAAGACTGCAGGTTCAAAGTCTCTAGATAGCGCGCTCAACCGCTGGCGCAATGCAATGAACAGTATGAGCCAATATGACCGTCTCCGCCAGATTGCACTTTTCCTCCTTTGTTGGGGCGAAGCAGGCAACGTTCGTTTTGTTCCAGAATGTCTATGTTTCATTTTCAAATGTGCCGACGACTACTATCGGAGTCCCGAATGCCAGAACCGTGTCGACCCTGTGCCTGAGGGTCTTTACCTGAATACTATCATCAAACCCTTGTATCGTTTCATGAGGGATCAAGGATATGAGGTTTTAGATGGCAAGTTCGTAAGGAAAGAGAAAGATCATGACCAGATCATTGGCTATGATGACATCAATCAACTTTTCTGGTATCCCGAAGGCCTCGCCAAAATCGTTCTCCAGGGAGGAGTATGTTTCATTTATTTTGTGCTGAAATCAATCGTTCTTAAAACATCTTCTAGCAACGACTCATTGATATCCCCCCTACCCAACGCTTCATGAAGTTGGGCGAAGTCGAATGGCAACGCACGTTTTTCAAAACTTATTTTGAAAAACGCTCCACTGCTCACCTACTCGTGAATTTCAACCGCATCTGGATCCTTCACATTGCTCTTTTCTACTTCTATACTGCTTTCAACTCACCGAAAGTATATGCTCCCCATAATAAACCTTTTCCTTCTGCGCCGATGACGTGGTCTGCTACTGCATTGGGTGGTGCAGTTTCGACTGGCATCATGATCCTTGCTACGCTCGCCGAATTTTCGTATATTCCGACGACCTGGAACAATGCTTCTCATCTTACGACACGATTGATTTTTCTTCTTGTCATCCTTGCTCTGACTGCTGGCCCTACTTTCTATATCGCATTGGTGGACGGCCGTACTGCAAGTGCCAACTCTCAGATACCTCTGATCATCGGCATTGTGCAGTTTTTTGTGTCCGTCGTTGCCACACTGGCATTTGGGATCATACCCTCGGGTCGAATGTTTGGTGATCGTGTTGCTGGAAAATCTAGAAAATATATGGCGTCCCAAACATTTACTGCTTCTTATCCCTCACTTCCCCGGTCCGCGCGCACCGCTTCAATTCTCATGTGGTTGTTAATTTTTGGATGCAAGTTCACAGAATCCTACTTTTTCCTGACATCATCATTCAGTAGTCCTATTGCTGTTATGGCTCGGACGAAAGTTCAGGGATGCAATGATAAGATATTTGGCAATAGCCTGTGTACCAATCAGGTCCCTTTTGCCTTGGCAATCATGTATGTCATGGACTTGATTCTCTTCTTTCTCGACACATATTTGTGGTACATTATCTGGGTTGTCATCTTCAGCATTGGCCGATCGTTCTCGCTTGGCCTATCTATCTGGACCCCCTGGAAAGACATTTACACCCGCCTCCCAAAGCGGGTTTATGCTAAGCTCTTAGCTACTGCTGAAATGGAAGTGAAGTACAAACCAAAAGTAAGCTAGCTATTCTATATCTATCTAGAATCCTTTTTGATCGACTGTCCTCAGGTTCTGGTATCACAAATCTGGAATGCCATCATCATTTCCATGTATCGCGAGCATCTCCTCTCGATCGATCACGTTCAACGACTGTTATATCATCAAGTTGATGGTCCTGACGGCCGCCGCACTTTGCGCGCCCCTCCCTTCTTCACTCACCAAGACAGCTCAAAGAATACATTCTTCCCTGACGGTGGCGAAGCCGAGCGACGTATCTCGTTCTTTGCCTCTTCCCTTACTACTGCACTACCCGAACCACTTCCCGTCGATGCAATGCCGACATTTACTGTTCTCGTTCCTCATTATTCAGAAAAAATTCTGTTGAGCTTACGGGAAATCATTCGCGAGGAGGATCAAAATACACGTGTCACTTTACTGGAATATTTGAAGCAGTTGCATCCAGTTGAGTGGGACAATTTTGTGAAGGATACCAAGATTCTTGCAGAGGAGACAGAAGCGATGGATGGTACTGCCTACCAGCACGATGAGAAGTCAAATAAAATCGATGACCTTCCTTTCTATTGCATTGGTTTTAAGACATCCTCTCCGGAATATACCCTCCGCACTCGTATCTGGGCATCTCTCCGTGCTCAAACTCTTTATCGCACCGTATCCGGGATGATGAACTACTCGAAGGCCATCAAATTGCTCTACCGTGTTGAGAACCCAGATATCGTTCACAACTTCGGAGGAAATACAGAGCGACTTGAAAAGGAATTAGAGCGTATGGCACGTCGCAAATTTAAGTTCACTATATCTATGCAACGTTTCTCCAAGTTCAATAAGGAGGAACAAGAGAACGCAGAATTCTTGTTACGTGCATATCCGGATCTGCAAATTGCTTACCTTGACGAGGAGCCCGGAACGAAGGGAGGAGAGGCGAGGCTGTTTTCTGCTCTCATCGACGGCCACTCCGAGATCGATGAAAAGACTGGAAAACGGAAACCCAAATTCAGAGTTGAGCTTCCTGGTAATCCCATTCTTGGGGACGGAAAGTCGGATAACCAAAATCAAGCAATCATCTTCTATCGTGGTGAATATCTTCAGTTAATCGACGCTAATCAGGACAATTATTTGGAAGAATGTTTGAAAATACGTAATATCCTAGGTGAATTCGAGGAGTATTCTGTATCAAGTCAAAGCCCCTACGCCCAATGGGGTCATAAAGAGTTTAACCGCTCACCTGTTGCCATTGTTGGCACTCGCGAGTACATTTTCTCCGAGAATATCGGAGTCCTTGGTGATATTGCTGCCGGAAAGGAGCAAACATTCGGTACCATGACAGCGCGCGCTCTAGCATGGATTGGCGGAAAGCTCCATTACGGACATCCTGATTTTCTAAATGCTACTTTCATGAACACTCGCGGTGGTGTGTCCAAAGCACAAAAAGGTTTACATCTTAATGAGGATATCTTTGCTGGCATGAATGCGTTCGGTAGAGGTGGAAGAATCAAACATTCAGAATATTATCAGTGTGGAAAGGGTCGTGATCTTGGATTTGGAACCATTCTTAATTTCCAGACGAAGATTGGTACCGGTATGGGTGAACAGATACTCAGTCGAGAGTATTATTATTTGGGCACTCAGCTACCTATTGATCGGTTCTTGACTTTCTATTATGGTCACCCAGGCTTCCACATCAACAACATCTTGGTTATTTACTCAATTCAAGTGTTCATGATTACTTGTTCGTGTCCATTTTTTCATCATTTGGTGGTCCTCATACTCTTCCCAGTACTCTATATTGGCACTTTAAATAAGCAGCTGGCCATTTGCCGAGTTGATGGACAAGGAAATGTCATTGGAGGTCAACCTGGTTGCTACAATCTCATTCCTGTCTTTGACTGGATTAAACGCTGCATTACATCAATCTTTTTGGTCTTTTTCATTGCCTTCTTGCCTTTGTTCCTGCAAGGTGATGACTTCTTCCCTTTTATATACTTCATATCTGATATCATCCTTAGAATTGGTAGAGCGAGGGACTGGGAAAGCCATTCTCCGTCTTGCAAAACACTTTTTGTCATTATCACCTATTTTTGAAGTCTTCTCGACCCAGATCTACTCTAACTCCATTCTCAGTAATTTGACATTCGGTGGTGCTCGGTATATTGCAACTGGGCGAGGTTTTGCGACAACTCGTATATCCTTCAGCATCTTGTACTCTCGTTTTGCTGGTCCAAGTATCTACATGGGCATGAGGAACCTACTATTGCTGCTCTATGCCACCATGTCAATTTGGATCCCTCACCTCATCTACTTTTGGCTTTCAGTCTTATCACTCTGCATCGCGCCATTCCTTTTCAATCCTCACCAATTTTCTTTCGCCGATTTCATCATTGACTACCGGGAATTTCTGCGCTGGATGTCTCGTGGAAATTCAAGGACCAAGGCAAGCAGTTGGTACGGCTACTGCAGGCTCTCGAGAACCATGATCACTGGTTATAAGAAAAAGAAGTTGGGTCACCCCTCTGAAAAACTCTCAGGTGACGTCCCTCGAGCAAGTTGGCAGTCCGTCATCTTTTCCGAGATTGTGTGGCCTATCTGCATGGCAATCATCATCACTGTAGCATACATGTTTGTGAAATCCTTCCCCGATGCAAATGGTCAATTTGGACCCAGTCCACTCATTCGCATTGCTATTATTGCAGTTGGACCCGTCGTCTGGAATGCCGCAATCCTGATCGGCCTGTTTTTCATTTCACTTTTCTTGGGGCCCATGATGGAATCCTGGACCAAATTTGGTTCCTTAATGGCCACCTTGGCTCATGTCCTGGGATTGGTTGGTCTTGTTGCTTTTTTTGAATTCTTTGTGGGTATCGTTTTGCCAGACATTTTTTGTATGCTGCTAACTAGATATTCCAGTGGTTTTTGGAACTTTGGGACGCATCGCATGCCGTTCTTGGTGTCATTGCAATCATTGCCATTCAACGTGCCATTCAGAAAATTTTTATTGCTGTGTTCCTTACCCGTGAATTTAAACATGACGAAACTAACCGTGCTTGGTGGACTGGTAAGTGGTACGGTCGCGGGCTTGGAACTTCAGCTATGTCACAACCTGCCCGAGAGTTTATTGTGAAGATTGTAGAGATGTCTTTGTGGACGTCGGACTTCCTTTTGGCACACATCCTCCTTATTATCCTGACGCCACCGACCATAATCCCATTTTTCAATAGTGTTCACTCAACGATGCTCTGTAAGTCGTTCCCTTGGTTAATCTCTCAATCTCACTTATACTCCTAGTCTGGCTTCGGCCCTCCAAACAAATACGACCTCCTCTTTTTTCCACCAAGCAAAAAAGACAACGTAGATGGATTGTGGGTAGTCCAATTCCTTGAAAATCTACTGCTAACAAGATATTAGGTTGTGAAGTACACGATTGTCTATATCATCATGGTTTCTATTTTGGCAGCTCTTATCGTCCTGCGTAGGTCTACTCCATCTATATATTTCTAGATTCACTTAATTCTGTTTCAGCTGCTCTTTTCAAGGATCGTATTATGTTTGACTGCGCCATTTGCAGGAATATCTAACTATCTAATTGCTCAAGACCCCTGATATTTTAACTCCGATACCTGTATCTGACACAACGCCCATGAATGTAAAGATGCTTCTTTTTATTGCTTGTATCATCAATAATCAGATAGACAATATCATTTTTACTGGATAGGATAGCTAATTTTTGGTTTGGTTTGTGCTGAATTTCCATTTTTTTAATCATGTTTTGGTGGCAGACATCACAGAAATCTTTGGGAAATCTTTGGTCCGGCAGATGAATGATCGGAAAGCAGTCTGGAGTGTATTACTATAGGATGGAAGATGTAGGCTATTACATTAGTCTCGGTCCAGCGAGCAGAGTCAATGCAAACAATTTCGTTGTCACTATCTCCTCTAACGGTGGGGATATTCCATGACTAGTTTCCTTAGATATTTGATCAAATGTGGATAATTCTAAGCAGGGATGTCATTAACCCAAGATTTCGTCCAAGTAGTCATTGCCAGTCGTCCATTATCCTGGTCATTTGGCCCCATACTATTCGTAATTGGTGTAATAAATTCTCGGAAGATACCCTTGTCATTTTTTGAGGTAACACTCGCAACATTACAAATTTTCTCCTTTTCCACTTTGTATCAGTAAGTGTTTGGTTAGATAGCTCATTCAGCGCACACAGTTGTTTTTGGAATGAATGATGTGTACGAACAGATAGCCGCAACCCTCGAAAATTCTTAATCAGCTCGAAGGAGGGGTTCTCCAGCCAAAATACCGCTCCCTCGTCTGTGTTTCCGCTCGCTTATCCACTATCGTTATACTGGGAATTTCACTCGTCGGCTCCATAATATCATTGCGATCACACGCCTACTCTTCCTCAGTTGGCAATATTCCGTGCCATCTCTTCGGTTAAAAGAGATTCCAGTTATCGACTTGATATCGAATGGTTTAATCGTATTTCTTGCTTGGTCCTGTGGATTCAGCTTCTCTCAACTGACCCTAGATAAAGTGCTTCTAAAGGGTCTCGTTTTGAGTCTCTATTCATGCGTTGGGTACTATGGTAGATGTCAGTGCTGACATTACTGCTGGTCAGAGGACTATCGCAACGTCGCTAGGACAATGGCCTGCCGCTATGTTTAGTTGTATTTGCTAGTAAGCGACGCCTAGTTTTGTATTCTACACTTTGATCCTCCTAGTTTATTGGCAGCGACAACCGAAGAACCCAACTCAATAATTAGCATCTATCTTCGGGCAGGAACACTCCTCATGCTGGTGCCTTGTCTGGATATTAGTCTGGCTCACCGCATTTTTTAAATCATTATATATTTCTGCAGTTTTATGAATTGTTACTCGTACTGAATCGATGAGGGAATGAGAATTATGTTTATGAAATTGATTCATCATGATCTCAGCTTCTTGACCGGTGCTTCTTCTCCAATTTCATGGACTACTTCTCCAAATTCATCAAGGGGTCTAATCAGACACTGCGAAGAGCCCCTCATATTGATTATGTGCAAGAATTTCATAAGTCATGGGAATATATTAACGTGTGTATGAGCTAAACTCCTTTGACTAAGGCTAATGTGCATTTTCTGGAGCCTAGTCAACACTCACACAACCAGATGAACGGCAGTTGCTGCAAGGAATCAAGTCGACAAATGTACCTCAGAAGCTGCAGTCAATGGTTGACGCTCTAGTTTGGGAATCGACCCGCACTGAAGAGGGGTAGGTCTCTCTTTCAAGACTATTTCGCTGCTGGCTTAATGCGCATTGGTAGCGGTACTGGCGTTTGCGTGGAGTACCTTCTCAGGAACGGTACGTCGCTATTCCCTCATTAAGTCAATAGTCCCTGACTATTGGTAGATGTACTTGGCTCACTTGTCCGATTGAGCGAACCCGATAGACCTTCGGGGATTCAGGCGGAAGTTCTACGTACGGTGCAAAATATGGTTGTCCTCCTTGACGAACAATTTCTGGTCCACTCTGCTGTCCACCGGGCTGTTTTGCGACTTGTACGAACCTGTGTGCGTGAGGATACCCAGGAACAATTAGATGGAAGATCTCGTATACTCGGAGCCGCAGGAAGTGCCATCCGTAGCCGACCATCGGAGTATGAAGAGGATTGTGCGCCTCCTACCCCTGCTATTGGATTGACTGATGATTTTTTTTATCTTAGTGGTCAATCTTCTATGTATTCTGTGTAGTCGAATAAGAACGTATCGCGAACTTCTGTTGATTTTCTTCCACGATAGACATTGGTATCGCTCGGATCCTCTGTGTACCGTAGAGGAGGAAGAAGAGGAAGAAAAGGAAAGCCTCAATGAACGTGCGCCTACTGAAGCTCCTTCACAGATGACAACCGCGTCCGCCCCACCTTCAACCTCCCATGGAAAGACAGATTATGAGTTTCTACTATTCGATTACCTCCTTCGATTTGTGCACAGGGAGGGAAATATAGGAGAGTTTTCTCGTGCAGGTCTACTATTCCTCATGGATGTAGCTATGTCGGCGAGCAGCGACAAGCTTCTAAAGGAGCCAAATCACAATACGAAGACAACACAAGCGGACCCTATTACAGATGCAGTCGTCACTCTTGCCGAATACATACTTGATGGCGACTTCTCAGAAGTCTTGGGCGCTGGTCTCAGTGCTGTATATTCCCTTCTGCCCTCAAAAATTGAATTTTCTCGGGACTTGGAAGGGACTAGGGACGGGGACACCATGACCTATGGCCCAACAGGATCATTTACGCAAAAAGGGATAGAGGAACTGGAACTGGAAAAAGAACATAGCCGGATTCTAGGTATCGAGAACGCAGATGATCCTGATTTTAGGCAACGATTGGATCATTTTCTCAAGCTGATGGAATTTTTGCAAGACGTATTGAAGCTCAACACCAAAGAAAAGAACATTGACGTGTCAGCTCCCATGGGGACAGCCATCGTCCATTCAATCCTGGATGCGGTTCGATGCATATTCCTTGAGAATGTATTATATCCTTCAATCCTGGAGTGCTCGGATCTGGATGGGAGTGCCATGGCAGTCATATCTTATATTGACATTATGCTTAGGACACTCCACGACGGCCCACTTTCTGACCTGCTAATAACATTTCTCATCAACGAGAATGATGAGCCTCGGGTCAATTCAAGGTCACAGGCACCCTTAAACTTTGATCAGACTCGATCAGTAAATCGCACGGCGAAATACAAACAACGGAAGAGTAGTGCTATGACGTTACTCGAGATCGAAGTGCCAGATACCAGAAAACCGACTGAATACTTCACCACCAGCAGATTTACGCTCAAAGATCTTCTCATGTCAAATTTATGCTCCGAGTCACAAGTTACTGCCACAACTGCTCTGCAGCTCATTCAGACACTGACTCTAAAATTCCCTCAGCTTACCATTGAGCACATCTTCACTGTAATACATGATCCTTATGCCACGAGTTTTCCTTTGCCTACTCCGCTTCATATCTCCAGCGTCATTGGCAGCACCAAGGATGAAATGTTACGTGATCCAGAAACGGAAGAAATCTGCTCTTCTTACTACGAAGAGGTCACTTTTGTCCAACCCCTCACGACCTACTACACCCACGAACGGGAGACGAACTTATACATGAATCTCATTTCACGTGTTGATCCATCGCATACCGGGGACGCTTTCAGCACGGGCCATAATCATTATCTTTATGATGCGTTGCTCGCCATACGAAATCAGCCAGGGTTTTTAATTGAAGGAGATCTTACGAGAGACCTCGAGATCCGACGCCAGAGGAAGCATCGTCTAAATGTTAATGATCCCATCCTATCTCGCGTTCTTGGTTCCTTGCGTAGCTTTTTCTCAAACACACCCAACTATAATATCGCTCTCACTGGGTTTCTCGTGAAGCTGGCACTTGATCCCGATCGCTCTCTGGCGGGGTGGCTTACACTGTCCCTGAAGAACCCCCGTTTCGTACTCGCACAGAATACAGATCTGGTATATGAGAACGCTAATGATGATGATCGGTCAATTGACTTCAAGATAGAAGAAAGTCTGGTTTACGAGACAAATGTACTGCCTGCTGCATCTATTGACGAAGATTCCTGCCCTGTTGTGTACTCCATCTACCAAGGTCTTGTAAATCAATTGGAGCATTATCGACAAATCATCAAGGAGTTTGATATATATCTCATGGAGAGGAGACAAGGACTTCTTCTCTCCGAGAACTTGACGGATGCTCTCGGTCTCGCCCAAGATGTGTCTTGTAAAAATACCTTCATGTTCAATCCTACACCATTTACCCCCCATACATCTACAATGTCAAAAACGCAAACGAAAACATCCTCTTTATATGTTTCATTTCTAACACAGAAGAAGAATCAGTCTTTTCTGACACCGACAGACGACCAGGAATCTATACCACCCTCTAGAAACGTAAGCGGGAGCAATGGTGTCTCTGCGAACCCTTTCGGCCCTCACTATCAAAAGACAAGCTCTATCAAAGTCCAACGTTTGGTTGTACCTGTGCCTTCTGTTGGACTTTGGACTCCCGTCAACGTGCCGAAGTGTAACGCCGAAAAGGAAGATGTGTTTGAGACCGAATGGCTGAGCGCCTCGCGCCACAACGAAGTCTTTGACTCGGGGAGGGAAAGAATCAGCAATGGGGGTGAGTCACAGGTGGAGCAGACGATTACACTATCCCTATTGTTGGATAATGTGGTCATCCTGGAGGAGAGCATCAAAGAGCTGGCGGCAATCATCTACGCCAGAAGGAGCTTGGGCATAGATTCCATTCGTTATCTCTGAGGGACCCTGTTACTACGTCTGCAATCTATAATTATGTCTGTTACTGAAGAATAATGAAGTTTGCTGGTACACCGAAGTTAAACGGTACTGAGAATGGAGTTCAAAATTATTTAGAGACTTTCCGTTCCTTCCTCTCTCTAGTATTGTTTTTTGGTGGATGAGCTCTCGAATTTCTATCAAAAATTCTCCGTTGAATTTCAGCCCACTCATTATCAGAAATATCCTCGATCCTGGCCGTCTTTGTCGGTGATTCATTATCACCTTCGACTTCTATACGTCCACGTTTCTTGCCTTTGTCGCTTTTTCCACTTGTACGAGCGTACTTGGCTTCCAGACCATCGATGAAAGAAGGCATTATCTGTGCACCTTTTTCCTTCTTCCGGGCGATGAGAGCCTTCAAAACAGATTCATCTCCCTCCTCTTCCTCTGCCTCCTTTCCTTTTCTGCTCCTTTTCCTGGGCATTCCCTTATCATAAAACTCATCCCAGATCCCCAGCTCCTTGGCCAGTCCCTCCGCTTCTTTAGCCTCTTGTTGGCTCTTTTTCTGTCGCATGAGGCGAGCCTTCTCATCCTTGATGCTCCTCTGCCATTCCTTCATATTGGGAAGGCTACCCTGATTAATTAGTCTTGTAATTTCGACGATAAATCGTGATTCATCATCTATCGTCGAGTGGGGTATGTGAGTAATAATCTCGCCAATTGAACCTTTGGTGTGGAGATACGCCTTCTTCAAATCTTCAATTTCCTCAGGAGATCCTGCAGATGGTTCAGTCTCCGAATTGAATCTGTCAAGTGTATCAAAGTGAACCTTGATACTCATTCTTCATCTTATCTAATCTTTTTCGAGTTATTCCTTCAAAAAGATCTTCAAAGTAGGTCTTCCACCCTTGATCCCCAGGCCCAAGATCAAAACCTTCACTCGTGCTACCGGTCTTGTCATATCGCTCCTTTCGTTTCTCGTCGCTCAATATAGCATAAGAAAAACCTATCTGCTGAAATCTGAGCGAAGCTGCTTCCTTGGCTTCATCACTTGCAGAGGCGTGTTTGTCTGGGTGATGAAGAAGGGCAAGTCGTTTATAGGCCTTCCTGATTTCATCTTGATTAGCCGTATTTCTGAGGTTCAAGACCTCGTAAAGGTCAACAAGCTCCTGATCTTGGAAGAAATAGGAAATTGGGTCATGATCATCCATGTTCAGAGTGGCATTTGTCGACCCTGACACGCTGCACGTGCTATCCATTGCATGTGACATTATGTATATATATATATATATATATTTACTATTAATTATTAATTATTTTTTTGATTCAGCATTTACATTCCACAACAAGCAAGCTAGTATTGCGCTTCTTTAACTCATACCACCATCTCAATATGGTAGTGCCCGAGTTTAGTGTAGTGAATTCAACTTTTGAGAATACACCAACCAACCCCTACATGAACATCCCCAACCCAGAATGACCACCTGACACCACTGTTAACATATAGTGAGGGCATTTGCTCTCTCGAAATTATACGAGGGCTCCTCGAAGCCCTTCGTACTCCCCAATGGACTCTTTGCCTCCCTCCGAGATGGATCATGCTGAAAGAATGGCCATCGAGAGCAACAAGATGGACTTTGAAACTACAAACCAAGAGATAAAAGGACTCTACTCTTCGTTTCCTAACTCTAACACGTTGCAACCCCTCTCCCAAAACAAGGTGGTGTCTAACAACACAGCACCTTCGGACCCATCCACTGTTCCTGTCACACCTTCAGCTATTCCTTACAAAGCTAATTCCCCTGTGGACCCCAACTTGTGGGACGGTCACTTCGGTTCAGTTTCACTCTTTGGCACCAACGAATTCCTGCAAAGTGATGTGTGCAATATTTCGTGCTCCCTCATTTGCATCGCACAATTCATTAGACAAAGGAACATCTCCAATTGTGATGGCAACATGTTACCTCAACTTAGCTCTTTTGGAGATGCCACTTTTGACTTCATTTTGGCCATTCACAAAGCTGGGTGGTACAAACTCAACACTTCAGATAACACCCCTATCGGAAACAAAATTAAAGAACAATTCGGTAATCAATTGTTGTCACGCTGGACAATTAATTTTGGCAATATAAGTGACATTTGGAACATAATAATCATAATAAACGGCTCTCAAGAGAGAAACAGCTCCTCAGACATAACCACTAGAAGTCTGGTCATGTACTTGAGAACACTATCTGAGTAGCGGAGTAGCGGAGTAGTGGCCACGATCACCACTATCAGTACCTCATAACGCTTTCCGGATGGTCTCATATCATATTTATAAGACAGACTCCCCTCTAGAAGTGCTCTCAAGAGCGAACTCGATCTTAGAAACATTTCCCTTGATAATGACATCATCTGATAGCTGACCCCTGGTTTATAATAGGAACACCATCAGGGTCACGCATCAGTCCTGATCGGCAGTCCAAATATAGAAAAACAAGATAAGGATATGCCAAATGTCATTGGGAAGGGATAGAAAGAAGAAGGACCTGAGGGATGTGAACAGGAAAT
>Ga0153966_100139_pt1 | contig 47778 bp, 53 predicted proteins | sample TSFL050MetaG_FD_104738 | JGI IMG/M metagenome (GOLD analysis project Ga0153966, IMG submission 104738) | Attine ant fungus gardens microbial communities from Florida, USA - TSFL050 MetaG | ecosystem: Host-associated > Fungi > Mycelium > Unclassified | place: USA: Florida, Paynes | collected... | reverse complement strand
GACACAAAAGGACTGCCATATGTAGAACAATAGGCAGTAGAACATGTGATGCTCTGTCCAGGTGCACAGACCATCATTTCCTGTATATAAGGCTTCATAGTCTGAGGATTAGACCTTAGACTTAACAATATCTTTTGTTGCTTATTCTACCTTGCTTAAAAATCCAAAACTCTTCAATCACAAACTCAGTAAGTGACCATTTGTGATAGAGGATCAATAACCCATGAGGTAGAAGTCAACATGTACTACAAGGGACATGTGGAATGAGTAAGGATGGATGTGTGTGAACTAGGGAAGACAGAAGTAATTCTGGGGATACTGTGGCTCATAGGGCATAACCCAGAGATAAATTGGGAAACAGAGGAAGTAAGAATTACCAGGTGTCCACCCATATGTGGTCAAGCACCTAAGAAAAAAGTAGTAAAGAAGAAGCAAATAATAGTAGAAAATGAGAAAGATCTAAGGTGGACTATGGAAGAAAGAGAGAAGGAAGAGAAAATTGTGGAGGACCATAGAAAAGTGGAAGAACTGGTGCCCCAATACTTCCACAAATGGAAGAAGGTATTTGGGAAAGTAAAGTCTAAGCAAATGCCAACCTGAAAGCCTTGGGACCATATCATCGACCTCAAAGAAGACTTTATACCAAGGAAAGGACAAATCTACTCTCTATCCAGAACTGAAAAAGAGGAGGTACAAATGTTCATGAAGAGCCAACTAAAGAAAGGCTATATTAGACCTTCAAAATCTCTGCAAATATCATCTGTGCTATTTGTACCAAAGAAAGATGAAAAGAGAAGGATGGTACAAGACTATCAATATGTGAATAAGGGGACAATCAAGAACAGCTACCCCTTACCCCTAATATGAGGTGGAGATATAACAATGTCAGAATCAAGGAAGAAGATGAATAGAAAATAGCATTTACAATGCACCTAGGATCATTCAAACCAACAGTGATATACTTTGGGCTCACAAACTTACCCGCTACCTTTCAAGCTATAATGAATGACCTCTTCAGAGACATGATCAACAAAGGGGATGTAACAATCTTCATCAATGACGTGTTAGTGGCAACAGAAACGGAGAAGGAGCATGACAAAATAGTAGAGGAAGTATTGAGATAACTAGAGGAGAACAGCCTCTATGTAAAACTGGAGAAGTGCGTATGGAAGGTTAGGGAGATAGGATTCTTGGAGGGTGATAATGGGACCAGAAAAGTTCCGAATGGAGAAAGAAAAGGTGGAGGGGGTTACGAACTGGCCAACACTGCAGTGTGTTAAGGACATACAAGAAGTTTTGGAATTAGCAAACTACTACTAGCAATTTGTTAAGAACTTTGCCAAAATCGCAAATTCACTACATCAGTTGATTAGAAAGGATGAAAAGTAGAAGTAAGAACAAAAGCAGGAAAAAGCATTTACTAAACTCAAAAGAATTTTTACAACTGAACCAGTACTGGCAGTGCCAGATCTGGATAAGGAAATGAGAGTTAAGGTGGATGCATTGGACTATACTACGGGAGAGGTGTTGTCAGTAAAAAGTGAAGATGAAAGATGTGGACCAGTAGCCTTTATCTCCAAATTGTTGAATGACACAGAAAGAAACTATGAAATTCATGATAAGGAAATGCTAGCAGTAATTAGGTGTCTGGAAGCATGGAGACATTTCTTAGAAGGAGTAAGAACCAAGTTTGAAATCTGGACAAATCACAAGAACTTGGAATACTTCATGACAAACCAAAAGTTGAATAGACAACAAGCAAGATGAGTACTGTTCCTATCAAGATTCAACTTCACATTAAAACACGTTCCAGGAACCAAGATGGAAAAGGCAGATGGGCTGAGTAGGAGACCAGACTAGAGGAAGGAGGTGGAAAAAGACAACAAAGATAAAACACTAGTAAAGATGGAATGGCTAAGAAAGGTGAAAGTAGAAGAAGTATTGATTGAAGGAGTAGACTTGCTGAAGAAAGTAAGAGAATTGAAGGCAAAGGATAATGAGGTCATCAAAGCAATAGAAAAGATAAAATGAGCAGGGGTGAAAATATTAAGAGACAAAGAATGAACAGAAAAAGATGGACTCATGCTGAAAGAGGAGAAGGTATACATGCCAAGATGAGATAAGATAAAGGTCATATGATCTGGTCATATGACAGGTCACATAATGGAAACTTCTGAAAGTATTACAAATGGTCACTTACTAGATTTGTGATTAAGGAGTTGATGATTCTCAAGTAAGGTAGTTTAAGCAACAAAAGATATTGTTAAGTCTGAGGTCTAATCCTCAGACTAGGAAGCCTTATATATATAAATAGATGGTCTATGCACCTGGATAGAGTATCACATGTTCTACTACCTATTGTTCTACATATGGCAGTCCTTTTGTGTCCAGAATAGCAATAACTTAACCATAAAAGGGGCTGTTCTTATTTGTATTCAAGGATTGATGTACATTTATGGGTAATAGATCAGTGTCATGCCAAACCTTGAGGTCCTTGTATCTCCACAGGATCTTATTGCCCTAAGGACTATTTATGGTCATCAGAAGCATATTGAAGAGAGCTTCTATGTGCATGTGGAAGCAAATGTCTGTGTTCAGCAGTTCCTGAGATATCTACTGATCAGTGTCCAGTACTGATTAACTGATATCTCAGTGAGTACCGATTGCTTTGACATGTTTTGGGCATTGTTCAAAAGGTCTTCTTGAGGGCTTTTAGACACATCCTAGACTGTAGGAATTGTGCAAGTATCCATGGAGTTATGGCCAAATGAAGTTTGTGACAGAAAGGATTGTGGTAACAAGGGTATTTTGTGTTTTCTTTGGTTGGTGGTATCCAAGTACAAGACAACTTCAAAACAAATGAGAAAATTGCTAGGATCACAGACAAAATAATGGTACTAGTTCTTAAGTGTTATTTGTGGGGAGAAATTAAATCAGAAGAATAAGAAAAATATTTGAGAGATGAAAACACAATTTAAAAGTATACTTGTGAGATGCAAAAGTTGCCTTGAGAGTAGATAAAAGACAAAATTGGTAAGAAACAGTCTTGATAGAAGTATAATTTAAAAAAATAGAATCTGTTTTTACGTTCTATTGTAAAGTATGCTGGTTCTGATTTGAGATAAGTTCTCTAAAGTATGTGTTCTTCTCATACTGTAATAGTTTTCACTAATTCCTAGTCTAGCTATACTAGTTCACCATTGATCCAGCAGTATAGTCTCAGATCTGGTTGTATTTTGCAAGGTATTTCACTATAGTCAACCATATGACTGACAAGTCCTACCTCAAAATACGCCAAGAGTTCTACCTTCTAGGGCATAAGGTTATCCAAGTCTCCCAAGCAGTTCTAGCCACACTTGCAAATGAGTTTTCTGTTCTTTTTTGGATGAAGGTACACACAACACTTAAGACACTCAAGATTATAACTTTACAACTCTAGAGCTCAGAAGGCAGGTGCAGAGTTCCCTTCTTGTGCTTTTCTCACAACTAGAGTATTTTATATTGAGAATACAAATAAAGAAATAAAGAAATAAAAAGAAAACCAAAACTTGAGAATGAAACCAAGAGACTTAAAATGAAATTCAAGTCTATATAACTAATGTCATGAATCATCTTTTCTCTCTAAGTCAATATTTATTTTTCTTTTCTTTTCTTTTACTTTAATTATGTAATATTATTGGATCAGTAAATAAGGACAAACAATTGGACATGTATAAGTAGTAGACACAATTCAGCGAGGACTCTAACGAGTTCTCTTTGTCAACTCTAACTTAGAGTAGAATTAAGCCTAAGATTACTCACCAAAGACTGAACTCTTACAACTAATCCTCTCTAGTCTTTGCTAACCTAGTCCTATGTCATTAGAATGATGTTTTAGGTATCTTCAACATTGAAATGTCCTCTCATGAGTAGTCTTCTTTATTGCTAACTTGTCTTAGTCCAGACTCAGGGCCTATTTTTAGTTTATGGTAGCCAATCAAGGCTGTCCACCCCTCACTACTGCTTAGGTATGTTTCTGCCCTTTATTCTCTTCTCTTCTATTGCATCTTATTTCTTTTTACTTGCCTAATATATCTTTCTGGTGTAGTTTAATAGTACTACAGATTGCTTCCTGTTCTCATGAGTAAAATCTATTTCTATAGCTATCCATTAATGATTGATAGATGCATCTGATGGGTGATCTATGATGTCATGGTTCCTGATAATGAGTCCTATGTACTATAGCTCATCTCATGAGTAGTACTTTGCACTTTTAAGTCTATTTTAAGTGGTATATCAGTTCAAAGACTAGAATACCAACTATCTAGGAAAGTTGGGTATTAGTTTTATAGGTTTGAGGTATCTGATAATGGTGTTCACAGCCACTACTCCATCTCTCAAGTGTGTTTACACTGAAAGGTATGATCTGAACACATTATAGAAAAGTATAGAAACTATTATTCTTGTTCTGAAGACAAATTAGCCTCATTAAAGTACTAAAATGTTATTATTTTTCTGTAAATTGTTGATTTGGCTTAATAGTAGGAAATTACTTAAGTGTACACATAGACAAATAACATTTATGTATAAGTAGGTAGAACAATTCACAGAAGAATTTTATCAAGTTCTCTTTGTTCTCTCATAACATTGAGTATGATAAGTCAGGTGTCTCAACTAAGCTTATCATTACAACATCATCCTTTAATACATATACTTTGCTCTCTTTTAACATAAGTCCATCTTCTTCTCTTTATTCTTTCTCTTTCAGTACCTTTACTTTTGCCCTCTTTATTTCCTCTATTACCTTAATGACCTCATTATCTTTTGCTTTTGACTCTCTTACTTTTTTCAGCAGGTCCACTTCTTCAATTAGTACTTTCTCTATCTTTGTCTTTCTTAGTCCCTCTGCTTTTACTAGTGTCCTGTTTTTATTGTTTTTCTTTACTCCTTTTCTTCAATCTAGTCTCTTACTAAGCCCATCCACTAATAAGAGTATTTTGTGTTTTTCTTCTTAGTAATATTCAAGTACAAAACAACTTCAAAACAAATGAGGAAATCACTAGAATTACAGACAAAATAACAATACTAGTCCTCAAGTGTCATTCATAGAGAGAAATCAAATCAAAAGATAATAGAAAGGGTTTGAGAGATGAAGACACAGTTTAAAAGTATACTTGCGAGAAATAAAAGTCATCTCAAAAGCAAAGAAAAGATAAGATTGGTAAGAAACAGTCTCAATAGAAATAAAATATAAGAAATTGAACTTGTTTTTATGTTCCATTGTAAAGTGTACTAGTTCTAAGTTAAGCAGGTTTCTCTAAAGTACATATTCCTCTCATACTGTAATAGTCTTTACTAGTTTCTAGTCTAGCTGCATTGGTTCACCATTAATCCAGCAGTATAGTTTCAGATCTAGTTATGTTTTGTGAGGCACTTTACTATAGTCAACTATATAACCAATGAGTTCTATCACAAAGTATGCTGAGAGTTCTATATCATAAATCGCTAAATTCCCCTAAGTTATTATTTATTTTTCTTTTCTTTTCTTTTTCATTTAATTAGGTAATTACATCAGATCAGTAAACATGTACAAATAATCAGACTTGTATGTATTATACACAAACTAGTGAGAACTCTAACGAGTTCTCTTTGTCTAACTCTGATAAAGAGGGAACTAAGGATAAGGTTACTTGACCTTGACTTAAGCTCTTACATTCTACCTCCTAGTGTATGAGGCTATCCAAGTCTCCCAAGTAGTTCTAGTCATACTTATGAATAAGTTTTCTGTTTTTTTTTGGATGAGAATATACACAACACTTAAAACATTCAAGATTATGACTTGATTATTCTAGAGCTCAGAAGGTAGGTGTAAAGTTCCCTTTTTGTGTCTTCCTCACAACTAGAATATTTTATATTAAGATTACAAACAAAGAAACAAAGAAATAGAGAGAAATGGAAACTTGAGAATGAAATAGAGAAATTGAAATGAAACTAAAGTCCATGTGTTCCATATAACTAATCCTCCCCAGTTCTTGCTAACCTAGTCCTATGTTATTAGAATAATATCTTAGGTATCTTTGATATTGAAACATCCTTTTGTGAGTGGTCTTCTTTGTTGCTAATTTGTTTTTAGCCTAGACTCAGGGCCTATTCTTAGTTTATGATAGCTAATCAAGACCATCTACCCCTTGCTACTGCTTAGATATACTTCTATCCTTTATTCTCTCCTCTTCTATCTTATCTTATCTCATTCTACTTGCCTGATATATCTTTCTGGTATAGTTTGACAATACTATGGACTGCTTTCTATTCTCATGAGTAAAGATCTATTCTTATAGCTATCCATCAATAATTAATAGACATATCTAATAGGTTATCTATGATGTTAGAGGTCCTAAGAAGTATTCCTAGGTACTATAGCTTATTTCATGAGTAGTATTTTGTACTTTCAAGTCTGTTCCAAGTGGTTCCTCAGTCCAAAGACTAGAATACTGACTATCTGGGGAAGTTAGATAGTGGTTTTATAAATTTGAGATATCTAATAGTGGTGATTATGGTCACTACTCCATCTCTTGAGTGTGTCTATACTGAAAGGTACAATCTAAGCATATTATAGAGATGTATAAGAGCTGCTGTCCTCATTCTGGAAATAGATTTGTAGAATATTAGTTAATATTATGTACACATCATTCTTATCATCCCAAGAATACTCTACTTAGACTGGTATATAAACCACTTGTACACTAGGAATAAAGGATAGTCATTCTTACCTCTAACACTATGTGTAAATCCCATAATGGTCTATAGGTGAGTTAGCCAGTATATATTACTATACCATGCTGCTGACCTAGAGTGCAACAAGATTAGCCTTGTTAGAGTACTAAAATGTTATAATTTTGCTGTAAATTGTTGGTCCAGCTTAACACTGTCACCTGGCCTGCCTTGTGCAGGTCATACTGGTGATCAAAAGCTGGAAGGCATATGTCATAGTAAGTTATTTTAGAGGTACTCTTAGTTTGTACTTTGCAGGGACTATGATCACACACCCTTTGCCTGTTACAGAGTCATGTATCTACTTGGCATAATGATAGCAGGTTTGATTGAAAAAAAAAAGGAAGTTTGAGGACTATTTTTAGTCATATTCCACAGGGACTGTTATCACACACCCTTGCCTGTTACGGAGTTGTGTATCTACATGACAAATGGTACAGATTCGATTTTTAAAAAAAAAGATGTCACACAAGGTCCACATGGCTTAATTTTGTTGCTACAATCTCCAACATAATAGTATGAAATCATCACTGATCTTCCGTTAGGCAGAACTAGGACCCGACTTCAGATCTAGGCTATCCTGCGGCTCATGAATATTGTTCATTTCGTATTCCGAAGGACTATCACTCTTCGATCCTACGAATCGTATCATAGAGACTTGGCCTGTAGTTTGATTCTGGTCGGATAGAGGATGATCATGGCTCCGTGAACGATTCCCCCGACTTTGATGGCTAGAACCATAGGAACCTATCTCATCACTACTTTTCCTGGACGTATCCCAATAGATACGCTGATTCAGAAGTACCATAAAGCAATTGCTATACCTGCATACAGAGGGAGGATCAGTAACTGTAGTCCCAACAAGGTAGAAGCCAGAATACATTTTACCGAGTGTATAACCCCTGATGATTGAACATATAAGTGCCAATTTTCAAGGTCAGCTGCGTTGATGCATACATTACCATGTATATGTTGGTTTTCTGCAAATAGATCATTTGATTAAGATCAACATCAAGTTTAAGGGGTAAGGAACGCACAGGAGGTGACACCGATGGATGGAGGAAAACGGCAACTAGCGCGACCGCTTCCGCAGCTAAGAATAAGAGTTGGTGTCTTACCGATCCAGTTTATTTACAGATAGATGTTTACCAGTCACTGCATTTGTCTCCAGCGTTAATAACAGAATCCGTGTCACAGTTGTTATTGTAGTTCGACTGGCTTCGGGTGTTCGATACTGTAAGAGCTTTGTAATGGGATGAGCTCAACGGCACATCTCTTCCTGGGGTATCACTTACCAAGTAAGTCATGGAACTGGCAATCAAAATATCGGTGATGGCAGTCGAGAACAGCCAAACCTAGTGTTCAGTGTTCATTCAAAAAATTGTCCTACTGAGTTTCAAAAATACCGACATAGATTGCGGATTTAATATGTGTTGGATCTAGTTGACTCTGTGACTTGTGAGTGAGCAGGGTCTAAGCAGGAAAAACTTACATGTATGCCAGCAATCATTCCACCTATACACGAGACAAGCGAAAGCTGTTCATCAGTCGTGTCAATCTCACCCAGGCAACAATCACCAAAGCGACTCACCATTGCAGTGACGATTGGCAAGATCTTCCATTGTCCTATTTTCCGCAGCCGCCAACAGTACACACTCTGCACCGTAAATGTGATGACGACATCAAGAAATGGGCCGTCGATGGCGGCAACGTTGAACCTCAACAGTGCGGAATAATTGCCGAAGTTGTGAACGAACCAGAAAAAGACGTCGTCCATAATCATGAAGGTCTGAGCAGACTCAATCAGAAATAGGAAGTGTACTGTAGAAATCTTAACCTCGGTGTCAAGATCGATTAAACCCTACCCACCTACTGCCTGGAGCCACTTTGGGTCTTTGTGACCACCACTGAGATACACAACTTTCGTAGAGTGAGGACGTAGAAGTCAATGATATGGTGTCAGACATACAGTATTGCATTATGAACATGCCATATAACCACCAGCTGAGAGAAACACCAATCAACTATCAGCCCGAATAGCCATTTAGGTTCATGTTCTGAGATTTCTAGCAGACGTGCTCACAGGTGGCCCTAATCTGAGAAGTTCATCACTCAAATGAGGTCTGAAATTGAGTAGCAACACAGTGGTACTCACAGTAGTGATGCGTTAGCTGGTACTGCTGAGGTCGATTCCATGAGGTGAGAGGGACAAGTGACAGACACTGATTCATCTTAAATTCGGCTTGGTTCTGAAACCGAGTCTATCCTTGTATAGTCCAAGCCAGGAAAATTTGTAATGAGAAGTCCTCGAGACACGTCATCCTGTCACAACTTGAAAATAGTTCCAAGTCCTAAATGTTTCAATCATAAATTCGACTAGGCCGACTCGGCAGAGTGGAGACTACGGGCGACATGAAGACTTCAAGTGTTCCGATTTATTGATACAGAACCGACAATGATTCCCAGACCTAGGCTTCTGACAACCATCAGTCACAGAGCGTGTAGAAAATACATGAGGGTAGTGGATACTTTACCATGATAACATGGGCGGCACGATCTAAACGGAGACTTAGTGCCAAGGACGTCCAGATGGATGTGAACCTTAATTGACTGTTAATGGATGGTGTTCTGATGGAAACTGTACATGCAAAGAGTCGGCAGCCTTTGGATAAGCTGGCAAGGTTGAAAAGTATTGTGTGTGTATGAAATATTCGAAGTGCTCATGTACCCTCGGCACACACAAAGGGATTGAAGCCCTTACGGAATTCCTCCTCAAATCCAATGCATACACTAGAAGACCAATACAATGAGGAACTCGAGACACCCAACGGCAACACAACTTGATAAACACATACTTTTTTTTTTTCTTTCTTCTCATAACGTCACCTTCAAACACACTGCAATCTGCTAGTTAACTTCGCCCACACCCTACTCCTTTCTCCCATAAATACATCCCAGACATTGGGCTCGTTATAGCCCTCCGCGTCTCAGTACTAGTTCGCTTGTTGCGGAATAGAAATGCTGAATCCGAAAAAAAAGAAGTGCTCATGTGAATTCTTGTGATAATGATCGTAGACATGCTCATGGACCAGCTATTAGAACTAATGAATCATAAATGGTCCGGGGTGGTCACCGTGCCCTTCATATCAACATCTGCATCACCTGGGAGACCAGGGGTTTTCAAAGGGTAGCTTCCTCAGCCCAAGAGTCTCTCTCACCAAGTATCATCTCCTAGATACTATGAATGTTGAGACGATTCCAGCCGTCTGATGTGATGTATTGCTTGTTGTGAACACGAACCTAAGTATCGCAACAATAAATCCACTTCGTATACCCTTTATCAGTCCCCAGTCAGCCACCGAGTTACTCATGAGCATGCCGCGGCAATCACGGAATAACTAGATTCTGGATCATGACCTCAAGGGCCAGAGGAAACTGGTACATACATGCCATTATTTCGACACCAGCCCGTATTCTCATTGTAGAAGGAAAAGTAGATCAAGTCACGAACAATAGACCAAACACTTGTTCTCCCAACCCAATTTACTGATCAGGGCAGTTCTCTTGACACCGCACAGTGTCAGATCAGAATTTCTCAACTATTTCAAAAGGGGATGAAAGTAAGTATCATGTCTACAATGCAACAACACCAATAATAAAAGCACAAATATATGTCTCCATCAACAAAAAGTGTAATTACATCTCAGCTTTTATGTAACTCTTTCGTGATAAAAGAATTAAACATAACAAGCAACATCCTCCTCAGCTTCACTCCATCACCACTCCCAAATAGCCATGAATTGTCCTCGCCAATTCATTTCATTTCAAAAAAAAAAAAAAAAACTTGACCTCTCTATCACTTATTCCACCCCATCCAAATCCAATAAACAGTAAAACAGCAAAATTCACCTCAACTCGAAGAAACGATGAAAATAAATACCAATCAATTAACCCAACAAACACTACAATATATAGTTACGCATAAGCAACAGACTAACAAAATCAACGAGGGCAAACCATCATCATCCTGTTAATGTCAACGCCTTACTATCCCTACGACGCCTTTTTTTGCTTTCACTCATCCACATCATCACCAAAAAGCTCTTCAGCAACTTTCTCTCTCACTTCTCCAGCTTCATCATGAGGTCCCATAGGAAGCTCAAGTCCTGCTGCTGCTGCTTCTGCTTCTGCTACTGTTGCTTCCGTTTCCGCCACCACTGCTGCCGGAACATCCTCTGAGAATTGTTGCTCAGTCCAAAATTTCGACTCGTCTTTAGATGACTCGGCGTCATTTTCAAGTTTCCCAATTCCCTTCGGACGATGAGTCCCACCATTTAAATTTAAATCCGTCGCGACCGTATACTCTCTACCATCCTCTTTCCTTCCCTCCTCCTCATCCCGATCAACCAGTCCTCTCTCTACCTCCCCATTTTGTGCACCCCCAAGAACCGAACTAATCACCTTCACCTCTTCAGCAGCACCTGCCTTGTTGTGCGCAGGTGGAGGAACAGTACCACTCTGCACCTCACCTCCACCATTCGCAAAGATGTCCCGTCCAGGTTCGGGTTTACCTGGATCAATAATGGTGTTGATGTTCTCGTCAGCGTTAACCAATTGGTTAACTACAGCAGGAGCAGCCACTTGACCCTGACCTTGAACGTCTGCTGCAGCGATTTGATGATGCACATCGGGGTGGATATTGGCTGGAACAACTTCAGGATCTACAACAAGAGGGCCTTCATTGCCAGGCGCTGGCACAGCAGCAGCAGGCGAAACATCAACACCAAAATCTTTCTCGGGTGTTGCCAATGGTGAGATATACTGAGAATACTATGAAAAAAAACAAACAAACGACTTCATCAATGCTGTCACGAGAGAAAAAAAAAGCTTACATCATGGTAGAAATCTCCACACGAGAAATCCCAACTCTTCAACCACCTCGCACCCTCACACTTGGGTCTCGTCCACTCCGTCCCATAAGCCAGCGGCGCAAAATGTTGAAAATTCCAAATCGCCAAAACAATCAATACACCAGCGACCTGTAATCTCACTTTTGGTCTCAGCGTACTCGTCACCAGATCAAAAATGGCACAATAGAGGAGAATAGCAAAATAGAGGGCAGGAAAGTAGTGATGCAGGAAAAGCTGGCGCGCCATGAGGAAGAACGGGAGGTAATGAAGAGACCAGCCGACGAAGAGAAATCCACAAAGGGTGTCGTATTTGACAACTTTGGCTATCGAAAAACGGGTAAGGAGATGCAAGGTCAGGAGTGAAGGGGTGAACGCACTGTTTTCAAAATCCCTAAAACCACGTTTTTGTCGTAGTATGAGAAGACTACGAACAAGTGCATAGATAATGACAGCGAGTGTACTTGACCACCAGATCATTGGGTTACCTATAAGGTAAATTTGTTTATGATCTTTCACCCAAAAGTTCTAGGATGAACATTCAACAAGCGTTCGTTGGTGACTCAAAAACGACTCACAATTCCACGACGTAGCCGGGGCCATGAACTGGGTCTTGAGTCGAATGCATGTCGATCGGTGAGGCCAGCGTTGGTAGTCCACATGACTTTTTGGAGTTCGAGGAACTTTTTCAAAAATCCTGGTAGTTGATAGTTGACTTTCGGTGCATCAGGTGGAACTAGGTAGACAACCGTGAATATTTCAGATGACCAAAACAAGCAAAGATCAAGCAACGCACGCCGAACATGTTCCGAAGTCTCAATGTACCATAGCGAGTTCTCCCTCACCGCATTTTTATTGCAAGTCACTTCTTGTTGCTCATACCCCCAATCCGGCAGCTTAACTTTGTGCGAAAACAAATAGCATCCCGTCAACATATGCCTTAACCTGAACTTTGTTCGAAGAGTCCTGAGCCTCTGAAAACTCTCCGGATCTTTTATATCGCCTGATGCCAACTCGACGATCCAGTCATCGTTTGCGTCACCTATGAAACCAGGCATACCATATCCCGATACTTCGTTCTGAAAGTCGACATCGGAAACGGGAGGTCGGATGTCGTGAGAATGAAGATGTTTACCGGTGGCGATGTGAAGCAGTTTGACTCGCATGTGAGGGATAATGTATTCGAGGGGCTGAGTTTGGTAGTCGTATTGAGGGTAGTCGTCGACCGTTGCATTTATAATGCGCCAGTCGTTGTTCATATCGCGGTGAGGATAAAGAGTAATTTGTTGTTCTACATTGGGTTGGCTTTAGTTGATGGGCAGATAAGGTGATTTGAGAAAGACGTACGTTTGCTCCCGGTGGGATAAGCGTGTGGATGAGAATGGAGGTATCCGCCTTGCGTATTGACATGTCGGATGGTAACGTGGGAACCGAGAGCAACATCGGCAAAAGTATCTGCCATTCCACGACCTTTGAGCGTATGCTGGAACTCGGAGCTCATGAAACCGTCGCCATCTCCCGAATTCTCAAGGATGAGGAAATGGATCTGAAACATGAACATATAGAAGACGACAGGTACAATAATTAGGCAGATAGCTCTTGCTGTGAAATGACGAATGAACAGCCTTGGGGTGACCCGGAGGTCACCTAGGAGATTCCATAATTGCCACAAGGTACTGACACCGACGGTTGCAATAGTAAAAAGCCCAACCCACTTGCAGCTGACAACGGCGCCGAGCGAAAGACCAGACAGTGCAAGCCAAGACCACCAATTGGCGGTGAACGGCTCGTGTTTGTCTTCATTACAAAAGCCAACCCAAAGAAAGACGGTTAGAGCAGTGAAAAAAACGAGGGGCGAATCGAGGAGAATATGCCGAGATTGTGTAACAAGTCCATTTTCGAATGTAATGAAGAGAGAAGCTAAAAGAGCAGTGGTGGCGCGACAGTCTAGAGCGCGGAGAGTCAGATATGCGAGAGGAATGGTTGCAACGCCCAGCGCAGCAGGAATCATCCGCATCGCAACGTAGGGCACATGCTCGTACGTTCTGTGGAGGGGATCTCAGGGATTTGAATCGGTAAAGGGAGGCGCAGACAACGAACTTTGCAATGTCCTTGAAATCGAAGTGGCCGTTGTAGCCAAAGACAAAGCCAGCTAGGGTGATGAGGAGCTTTGCAAGGGGGGGATGGACGTCGACGAAGTACTGGCTCTTGATATACTTTGACGCAAATTTACCAAAGTGGACTTCGTCAAATCTGCAAACCAAGATGAGTAGACGTGGGAAAAAAATCGGGCGACTTACACGACACTGTCTGGCTTGGAGAGACGGAAGAGCCGCACGCCACACGCGAGCAAAACAATGAGAAACAAAAGTCTGTATTCTCCCTGCGAGATGCTGAGCCCTCCAGAGGGATGGTGCTTGGTCCTCCCAGCAAAGCCCTGTGAGGCTGCAGCACGCCTCTGGTCCGCATCGTAGTCCTGCCGCAGATACTGGCTCTGGCCTGCAAACACAAAGGCCGGGGGAGGCGAGCGTCGTGCCCGGGACATGGCTTTTCTGGTCGAGAAGCGGCGACGTGTCTTCCCATATCCGGCAATAGACCGTGGAAACATCAATGATCTCAAAATATCATCCAGACTCATTTAAACATTTACAACCATGTCCGTCCAGATATTTAACGAGCAGGTGCGCAGATTGCTTGGACTTGGCAGCACATGCTGAAGCTACCCACAGGCTACAGAAGAAAAGGCAGAGAATGCCCGTCTCTCGTCCTTTGTCGGCGCACTCGCCCTTGGCGATCTGGTCAAATCTACCCTAGGGCCCAAAGGCATGAACAAGATCCTCCAGTCAGCATCCACAGGCGAGATCAATGTAACAAACGACGGCGCGACAATTCTCAAAGCGATCCAGCTCGATAACCCAGCTGCAAAAATCCTTGTCAACATTTCAAAAGTCCAAGACGACGAAGTCGGCGATGGGACAACCTCTGTTGCAGTTTTGGCAGCAGAACTACTAAGAGAGGCGGAGAAAATGGTTGCGCAGAAAATTCACCCGCAGACCATTGTCGAGGGTTACCGAATTGCTAGTGCTGCTGCGTTGAAGGCGCTGGAGAAGAGCGCTGTTGATCATGCGTATGTGTTTGCTCCTTTGCTTGGTCCATGTCCCATTAACGAAGTAAACCCAGATCTGATCCCCAACAATTCCGCAAGGATCTTTTTAACATCGCACGGACAACACTCTCATCAAAAGTCCTGTCCCAGGATAAGGATTACTTTGCCAATCTCGCTGTCGATGCCGTGCTCCGACTAAAGGTATATCACCACCCCTTTTATCAATGACTCAATTTAACTTCAGGGCGTTCTCTAGGGCTCAATAGACCTCGAGCATATCCAAATCATCAAGAAAATCGGTGGTAAGCTCACCGACTCATACCTCGATGAAGGTGTGTCATATCCCTTGCCATCCCTCGAATAGTAACCTATATCAGATTAGGTTTTATTCTTGACAAGACAATTGCCGTCAACTCACCGAAACGTCTGGAAAATTGCAAAATCTTGATTGCTAACACCTGTATGGTTCCACATATCCTCTTCTGACTGTGCACATCTCTAAAATTGATCAACAGCAATGGACACCGACAAGGTCAAAGTCTTCGGCGCCCGTTTCAAAGTGGACGGTACGGGCAAACTTGCCGAACTTGAGCGTGCCGAACGTGTGCGTTTCAGCCAAATTTTTACATTGCTCCTTATTTTGACCGTTCCCTGTCAATCCTCTACTACAGGAAAAAATGAAAGCCAAAGTTGAAGCCATTGCTGCACATGGCATCAACGTGTTCGTCAATCGTCAACTCATCTACAACTATCCGGAATCCCTCCTTGCAGAGAAAGGAATCTTAGTGATTGAGCATGCTGACTTTGAGGGTGTTGAGAGGCTTTCATTGGTCACGGGTGGTGAAATCGCTTCGACGTTTGATAGACCCGAGTTGGTCAAATTGGGACAATGTGAATTGATTGAAGAGGTTATAATCGGCGAAGATAAGGTATGCATCAGTGGATACCCCATCCTAAATGTGTCTCTCCACGGCAAATCAATTGGATGATTTCTATATCCTTTAGCTCATAAAATTCTCTGGTGTTGCCGCCGGTGAAGCGTGTACTGTGGTCCTCCGAGGATCTACCACTCAGATGGTAGACGAAGCCGAACGATCCTTACACGATGCTCTCTCCGTCCTTTCGCAGACCGTCAAAGAAACACGTACAGTATTGGGTGGTGGGTGCTCCGAAATGCTCATGTCTTGTGCAGTAGAAGAGGCAGCTAGAGGTGTCAAAGGGAAGAAAGCGATTGCGACAGAGGCATTTGCAAAGTCATTGAGGGCGATTCCAGTGATTTTAGCGGATAATGCTGGATTTGATTCGAGTGATCTTGTTACGAGGTTGAGAGCGGCGCATTGGGATGGACAGGTGGATGCTGGGCTCGGTATGTGGTTGACTATCTATCTCTGGATGATCACTGATTTTTTTCTTCCCCCCCCTTTCATCTCCCACGGGCATTTCAATTTCAGACATGGACGAAGGAGCGATTGCATCGATGAAAACGTTAGGTGTAACAGAGAGTTACAAGCTCAAGAGACAAGTCGTGTTGAGTGCGAGTGAAGCTGCGGAGATGATTATCCGGTGTGTTGTCGCGTTTTTTTTGTCCGTGGTTTTCCTCATTTTTTATTTATCTATTAGAGTGGATAATATTGTGAGAGCTGCACCTCGGAAACGTGAAGCTGTATAGATGTTTAAGGAAATTGATTGGATTTTTTTTTCATACTGAGATTTGAGTTGCCTGATTAACGAATATCAGATCAAAAAAAGATTGAGGATATCTAATTTTGGATGACCTTGATCTTCCCATACTTGAAAAGTACTGATAGTCAGTGAGTTATAGAAGTGTAATTACCTCTACCTTGGACAAGGATTAGAATCTAAGTTGAGGTTTCTGGAAAGAATTTAATTTTTTTTTGCCATTAGGTGTTCATTACCACAGACACACTGGAATGCTGGTTGAAAGAAAATGTCTCAATGAGTGTATATTTGCTCCAGTGACAAATGCTGTTTGGTAGGCGATTACTTAATCACTATCACATCAATCGATCAATCATGACAATTTGATAATCGCTCTCACTTTATTACATTGACCCCAAGACTCCACAACATTGGTCATTGGAAATACAATACAAGTTGAGTTGGAGCACTGTTCATGACACAACTGAGTGCCCCTGTATTGATTACTTTTCTGGATGTAGAATTTGTTGGCCAGAATTGACTGGAAATGCTGATCTTACGTCAGGGTTACAAATATTATAATGTCTCACTCCTATTGTCTGTTTATATCAGTCTGAAACATTAAATATAGTTGGGGACGGGGTCATACATTCCAAAAGTGAGCACATGGTCATTGTTGTAGGTACTCAGAGAAACATGTGAATGCATCTCAAGTTCTACAGTGATGGCACATGCTTGATATAATCAGAACCTGATGCACATGGCTTCTTGAATTTACCCCAGACCGCGTTATCTCCCCCTTGAGTGCATCCGTTTCCACAGCTGAATGGAAAAAAACTCTCAGATAATGCGATCCTGAGTAGCAAAAAACCAGACCTTTGGCAGGAATACTCAAAAACTAGTCTAGTGCTTTGATACTTTGGAAAGACGTCGTTGGTTTTGACCGATGATCCGATCAGAGCGAGGATTTTCCATGAAGCAGCCAGATTCCAGTCCAGAGGCATCGATCGAGCTCTGAGGCTGATCTATCAGTTCTCAGAAGCACCCTCGGAGGGCGCTACACCGTACCCGTAAATAACTTTCCCTGACCGACATTGACCGACGAATCGCTTCGACTCCGCTCAAATTTCAAAATGTAGTGCCGTCTCAATACTTCTTGTCATGTTTCGGCAGGGGGTCATCACTTGGCGTGGGACTACTCGACCCTGACAGTCTCTCTTCTGTAACAGGTCAGTGACCCATCTTTCTAGAAACCTCTCACAACAAACGACCCCATAAGGTACACATATAGGTGGGGTGGCCTGGCCACTCATGTTGTTTTCTTCCAAGATGGACTCTCAGACTGCCAGCCTCGCGGCCTCTCACTTGTATGTTGTCGTTGGCCTTCAGAGTTGCAACACGCTCATTCTCTGGACTGTGCTCAGACTCGCTGGAAAATATTTCCAACTCGCAGCATTTGTGATGCTGGTTTACGATCATAGCAAGTACCTTTTTTTAGCAGTCCAGGCTACGCTGCTGACTTCCGCACTACCAGTCTTGACATTCTCCCAGGAGGTGGGGTGGTTGTATTGTCAAATTTCGATCATTGAAAAAAAAACATATACTTTTGCAGGTGAAGAGGATATGGCATCGGCAGTTTTCCTTCGTCACTCTCCTCTTCCTCATCAATCGTTATGGCACTCTTATGCAGTTCATCATAGTCTTAACTGGTGAGTGGCGCATTGTATGTAATTGTCGGATGTTATTGACCCTGCTGTGATAATGATGCAGCTTTTCATGAACCTAAATGGACTGGAGAGGTATGTGTATCGACATTCTCTCTGATCTTCTGACTAATGCGTTCGTAGCCGTGTGTACAATTCGTGTTCAAAACGTCTTCATAACTGATCCTGGTCTGAAGATGCAGGCGTTTCGTTCTTTTTGAGGGGATGACAACTGTAGGGTTGATCGCTGGTGAGTAAGCTCTGCAGTCAAAGTTCCCTTCAGTGTCGCTCACTACTATACAGTTGGTCAATGTATGTCGTATCGATACGACATCGTATATGTATTTTGAACTTTTTAGTGGTTATGATCTTGCGGGTGTACGCCATCTACAACCGTAGTTTGCGCATCCTCGCATTTTTGCTTGCCCTATGGGCAGCACAAATTATAATATCAGCATATGGCCTGAGGACGGGATATCGTAAGCAATCTTTCTAAGCTCTTAGGAAACTATTCTAAATAACTCTCAAGCTGCACCTCTTCCTAAGGGATTAGCTGGTAAACATATCTACTTATCCATATTTTCCTTTCTAACCACAGATCTAGGATGTATTCTGTCAGGGAAAGGTCCCCTTTTTCGTACGTCTATAAAATTTAGATTCAATCCATTTTCTGATTATCACCTGATAAAAGCCTTCGTCTGGATTTCTCCCCTAGTGACCGACAGTGTTATCTTCTTCCTCACAATCTACTGCGCCAGGCAATATCTTCGTAACCTGGTATCTTCGTATGTCGTATTCAAATTAACCTTCCAGATCTTCCGTTTTCATGCGATCTCTCTCTTTCTCTCTAACAAGCTCCATGAATGAGATAGCTTCCAGGGCACTGCTGATTCTTGTTCGCGACGGGACAATGTACTTCTTTTTTATTTTCTTGGCAAACCTAATGAACACGTTGATCTTTTTCGTACGTCATTCTGATTTTCGGTATTTTGCAATTATTTTGATGGTTGCTGTTTAGTTCGCTCCAACTGATATCAAAGAGATAGCCGCCTCCTTCAGCCAGTTGCTCACCAGCACCATGCTTTCACGGCTTGTCCTCAACCTACGTTCACTATCTGTAGCGAAAGACATGAACGCCACGGTCTCGACTGATGTTGTCTTTCGTAATCCAGGCCTTCAAGGTACCTTTGAATCTCAACATAGTACTATGAGTCAGAGATCATTTTGGGGGAAAACGATGGATGATCTTGCTGACAAAAGCATTGGGTCCAGTTCCATAGGTAGAAGAGAAGTGATGGATTTACATGCTACTCAGGATCTTGGCGATGATATACCATTACAACAGATGGAGATACCGCATGCATGCTAGTTGAATAGGCAATCAATTGAAATAAAGCATGCGCATTATAGAACAGCTTTATATATAGCCATATCAGAAAATACTGCACCTCACGACGATAGATCGATCTACTGATTGATTGTCATAGTGGAGAACTCAAGTCTGCCTTGCCCATCTCATGCAAATCAGGTTCAATATAGACATTTTTGTACAGGTAAATCAAGTGACGAAGAACAAAGAATCAACAATGAAGACGATTTGCAGGTCCATTATCATCACAATGAGTGATGACTCCATCAAGGAACACCCAAGTACCTTTGTAGAATCAAAATAAATGATACAACCAAGGAAAAATCTCAGATTGACTATACATGTACATCTAACAAATGAATAAAGACTACTCAACCAGCAGCCCAAGTCCTCTTTAGCATCTCATTCTTTACACCACCACCTCTTCCCTGCGTCTATTACATCCTCATCCCAGCAATCATCCCACCGCTCACTCTATGTACCTGCCCATAACCATGTATTACTGAACTTTGGCTGTGACTATGCCCATGAACAGGTGCATAGTGAACTCCATGCACTGCGTGTATTCCATGAACATATCCACTACCGACACCGACCGCTCTTATACTATCATTGACATCCCTTTGCCTTTGTTGTGCAACATCCACAGCTCTCGTTTCTCTCATTTCGAGCAATAACGCAGACAGATACATTGGTGTTACAGTGAAGTCGACTGGTTGGTCATGATCAGAACCATCTACACTTCCATCTTTCATCCCTTCTACAGTAATGTCTGCACCGTCGTCGGTACTGTTAACGTTACCAGGACCACAGAGGGATATGATATCGATATTGGATGCGTCATCACTTGAGTTCGGGTTGCCTTGGGTGGGGAGGGACATCGGTAATGGCATTGACATAAGATCATCTGGGAAGGTATTCGAAATTGGCATGTTAGGTAGCGGTGGTAGTGGGAATGGATTAGAAGAGGTAAAGCCGAGATGAGTATACGGCTGAGAATGCGGATGAAGAGGATAGGTATTTGAGAGGGAGGGAGTTTTGGCTTCTGGATTTGCATCCTCTTTGTATCGATCCCAGAGGGTGTACAGCGAGATGATTTCTTGAGAGATGGTGCTAATGAGAGAAAAAGAGACATTGAGCTCGGAGAGGAAAGTTATAGGGTCTTGTTGCGGTTTCTTTTGGGTTGTAGCCGACGATGATCCTGATAACGACGATTGTTGGCGGAGTGAAGTGATGTTACGTGTTGAGCGACGAGGTTTCTGCCTTTCTTCAATCACAGGAGTTGGGGGAGGGGGGAGGGAGGGAGAAGAGGAGAGGAGAGGAACAACGACTGAACGTGTAGGATTATGAAGGATTAAAGTTAGATAGATCGCAGAGATGGCGATGAGGTGTGGTGGGTAGAGAAGACAGATATCAGAGCGATACGTATCGTTGATGATGAACCTGTATATACAATCGTCAAAGTCATATTAACGGACAGAGATCGTCGGCAAACCAAGCAGTTTGTAGTGCCCCTGAGGAGAGTTCGAGCTTTCCTTCTCCGGTGCCCCAGTATCTGGGACCATCGTCGGCACCGACTCCAACACCGAGAGCATCATTAAGTCCAACAGCAGTATCCCCCGTTTCACCTTCTTCCGCAGGTGTAGCGGAAGAATCAAGCTCAGATTCCTTCTTACACAATGTAAGAAGTGTACGATAAGGATGAAAAACAGTGAGATCGCATTCAAGATCATCAACGAGATAAAATTCCATTTCTGCAAGCTTAGAATTATCATTGGGGAAATTTTTGATGTTGTACATTTCCTCTAGAAACGAATTACTCGTGATGTAGGTCAGTAGATAGATGTCAACGCACGGCTGAATAGGGATCGAGCATCCATTAGGACAGTTCTTATGTGAACGGGAGTTTCTTCTGCTTTAGCTGCAACGTAGCAGCATGCTGCAACAACGAGAAAAGGGTCTGTTTCGCAGTAGGCATTTTTGAGGTAGAAACGACGAAAGAAGACAGTGGCGGTTGCGATGACACGCTGCCTGAGTCCGAGTTTTTTACCCAATTTCGTGATGACTGAGATACATGAGCACGAGGAGTCATTGATGGCATCCAGACAGCGTACCATTAGCGAAGTAGATGGCAAAGTAGTCGAAGTAGATGGTGTCGTCGAGGTAGAGCGAGTCAAGCGCACGGGCCCTGAGGAGCGTTGCGCGATCGACGATCCAGCGTTTACTAATTAAAGCCCATGAGATAAATTTCTGTAAAAGCAGGAGGCAACTGAACTAGTGGGAGGAAACCCAGAAATCGGTAGCCATTGTGAGGAGAAACAGTCCGAACATAGCCGAGCCCAGGTTTGTTATTTATAGCCCTCTCTCTCCGAAATATTTTCTTACTTTTTCTCTTCCTCCTACCACCACTGTCCAGTCATGCTTGCTCGTACCGCGTTTCGCACCCTCACTGCGCCTTCATCGCGTTTTTTCTCGTCCTCGGCTTCCCGCCAGACCAAAGTCGCAGTTCTCGGCGCCGGAGGAGGAATTGGCCAGCCTCTTTCGCTGTTGCTCAAGTGCAATCCTTTGGTTACCAAGCTGAACCTGTACGATATTCGAGGTGCACCCGGTGTTGCGGCCGATGTCAGCCACGTTGACACTGCCTCCGAGGTCAGTATCTAGGCATGGCAGAGTGTACTGAGGCTCTGACACGTCATCCAGGTTAACGGCTATCCCGCCGACAAACTTGACCAGGCTCTCGAGGATGTCGAGATTGTTGTCATTCCCGCTGGTGTTCCCCGCAAGGTATATAGTCCATCACCAGTGATCGCAGTCTTAAACTCACTTATCTTTCTTAGCCCGGTGTATGTACGCCCAAAATATTGGATTGATCCGCAATTGACCTTTTGTAGATGACTCGCGATGATCTGTTCAATACTAATGCTTCTATTGTACGCGACCTTGCCGCTGCAGTCGCACGTGTGTCTCCCTCTGCTCATATTCTGGTTATCTCCAACCCCGTCAACTCAACCGTCCCTATCGTCGCCTCCACTCTTGAAAAAGCTGGTGTCTTTGACCCTCATCGATTATTCGGCGTAACTACACTCGACGTCGTCCGTTCACAACGTTTCCTTGCCAGCATAGTTGAATCTGATCCTGAAAAAACACCTGTTCATGTTGTTGGTGGACACTCCGGTCCCACGATTGTGCCGCTGATTTCACAAACTACTTACGCGAATGCTGTTACTGGTGACCAATATGAGAAGTTGGTGCACAGGATCCAATTTGGTGGTGATGAGGTCGTCAAGGCAAAAGATGGTGCTGGATCTGCTACCCTTTCGATGGCGTACGCCGGGGCCAAGTTTGCTGGTGTGTTGTTGAAAGCGTTGAATGGAGAGAAAGGTCTTATCACGCCGACGTTTGTGAAGAGTCCATTGTTTGCCGATCAAGGCGTCGACTTTTTCTCGTCGCCCGTTGAATTCGGCGTAAGTTTTATCTATCTAATAGTAGTTTTTGCTGATCACATCTGTTCTTTGTAGTCTAACGGTGTTGAGAAGATTCACCCTATCGGTAAAATTTCTCCTGCGGAGGAGAAGCTTCTTGAAGCTTGCTTGCCCGAACTCAAGAAGAACATTGAGAAAGGAAAAGCTTTCGCTGCGCAGACTTAATAGATCATTGGATATTGATCAGCTCACGCTTTGGATATGTAATATATCTAAAATCTGTGGGCTTTATCTAAGTCGTCCCTGGCATCAATGATTTTGAGTGGAGAGGTCATGTGCATAATTTTTTTTGTTTAAAATCATAAATTTATAATGCGGTGCTCGATCGCAGTCCGCGGTAAAGTACCTAGTACAATGAAATCCTGCAACAGGCTGCATAAAAAACGATCTTCCATCATCAGTCTGGAAGCATGAAGATTTAGCTGCTTCTCGAGAAATGAGCTTAAGAGCTGCACCTTATGTCAGAATATCTATGCTACAGGGCTGTATCATTTTTACTTTGTAATACTAAAGTGAGGAGAGATAATCATTCCTCGATAGCACCGGGTGCAAATTCAAAAGCACTTAATTCTCCTACATCCCACACCTTAACAAACTCCAGACCGGCTTTCCTCCCAAGCTGCACAGAGTGGTCCAGAGTTCTTTCTTGACTATTGCATAAGACCATCATAGCTGCATCAGTGTAATATTGGCGTATACGTCCAGCACCATAGTTAGGTAATAAAGATGATTCTGCTTGTTTGAGTGTGAGCTCGGTGCTATCCGTGGTGCGAACAGCACTTTGAAGCATATATTCTTCTATTTATACATCAATTTCTGATTTGTTTTTGTATCTTGAAACGTTGGCTCACGAACGAGAATACGACTAGTCGGCGACATGACTTTGCGAATATTGGAGAGAGTGGTAATTGCTGCTTCGTCCGGCAATAGATGACTATAGACCATGGTCAATATCCAAGCCCACGGCCAAGGCAACATTCATCGACGAACATGACATTCTTCAACTAATTGACCCAAAATAGATAGTCACATCAATGACCGGGAGGAGATATGCTCACAAGATAGATGTCACAATTAGGAATGGGTGACTCGATGAATAAGTCGATAGGTTTGAATTCAATTCTACCTTCTGCAATGGCTTGAGGACATTCCTTGGGCCAAATTACCTTTTGTGCATATTCTGTCTGTACAGGGAGATCTTGCAATCTGAAGCTAAGGTGCGAGTATCGCTTATATAGTTCCATGGAGATGTGACCCAGGTTACCTCCGACATCATTGACGATGGCACCTTGACGAAGATTATCCCAGGGATAACCTATCGGATTCCAAAAGAGTCCTCTAGAAACAGATGAACCTAACACTCACTTGTGACGATGGCATTTGAATCAGTTGTGATAGTAAAACCAACCATGCCTGCACCGAATCGGATGCCTTGTTCAAGTGCAATGGGGTTGTCTTTCTGACAAATGATTTTTACTTGTTGGGAATGATGAACATCGACTATACCGCACTCACTCCTTCAAAGTAGTGCCAGATTGGAAGAGGAGTCTCGTGAGCACGATTGAAGGCTGTTTTTTCGGGTGCATCAGAGAATCCCCATTCCGGATCCAATAATGTATCGGCAAGTTGAGTAATGGCCTTGCTTGAGGGTTCATGGCTGATGAGGCCAATACTTTTAATGAGTCTTTGAGATTAGGTAGAAGCGGAAAGAGGCTCACACATGCCGGCCCATGCTAGAAAGTGGATGAGAACGCAGGAGAAGCATACTCAAACGGTTATTTGAGAACACGTCCTTTGAGACTAGTCAAGTAATTGAGGAATCTAGTGATATCTGGGGAATATTTGAAAAGAAAAAACCTTCACGGAAAAAGTGCACCGAGCTCAATGTCCTGAGAATCCGTGCTAATTTCCTTTCCTCGATTTTGCAGTGTTTACTGATTTTTGATACATGTAATCCGGTAGGCTCATTAGATAAAATATCCGCCACTCCAGCTCGTAGAACAACGCCAAGGAAACCTGTCTGATAAACCTATGACCGCGACAAGTCAACCCATAGTTTCCGCAGAGAAAACGTGAACACACACACTGAGGTGTCTCTGATCGTTACTGGATATTGGATCATTCCTCGTGGCTCAAAATTGAGGACTACTTACGTTGAGTACAGTATGGTTAGGGCGCAAGAGGGTGGCACAAAGTTGTGCGCATGCTCCTTCCAGAGTCTGTGCAGCTTGCCTGACGTCTGAGGGATAAAACTCGTTATCAAGCGGATGAGGTTCAGTGTCATCAAGGGATGGAACATGAGGTTCTGTAGGATGAACAGTATAATAGGATTCAAGGCTACTGGCAGCACCAGCAATAAGAGAGACCAAAGTTGAAATACTGGCGGGGGTACGATTCATTGGTGCTGGTAGCAAAACAATAGGGTTTCTGTTTTTATGTTCCCAATACATTTGTCATGGATCTATTATCTAAATTGAGTAGAGTGAATTTTTTGCCTGAACTTGAGATAAAAATATCCAGTTCTCACGGCTATGGCATTTGCCTAGCATCTCGGCATAGCCTTTTCTAAGAGAACCAGGGCCTTTGATTCTTTGCCAGGAACAGCAGGAATGGATGGCTTCGCGTAGGCAGTCCGAGAAAATTTGTGGCCTCAGACTGGTCTGTGTCGAGATGCTGAGTATGAATTCCAAATGTCAGAGTGTCTGAGAAGATCACAGTGCTCATATAGATATCCTCTCAGTTACAGATTAAGGTTGCTCACAGATGTTGTCTCCAATTATAGAATGAAGCTAGATTGACCATAAGTCTGGAAGCAATGTCACAGTAGATAGAAGGCTCTTAGCGTTGTTGCTGAGAATTGCGAAGAGCAAACTGTGAGAACTATTGTGCTACATGCCGCATCAAAGCACCACGCGGTGTGACAATGTGACATTACCTCGCAACGGTGTGAATGTACGCAATCTAGTGGGAGAGGTTGGGAAATTCCTGAGGAACAAAAGCAAATGTGACATAGGACGTGGAAAATCAGTGCTTAAACGTTCTACATGTCAGGCGTTCCTGACACAGTGTGAAGATGACTGCCGAAGAAAGAGGATTGATGTCGTGCGTTGCCGAACAACAGAAGCAGATTAAACCATTGTGTTGCACATGACTTCCTGACTCAAGGCAGGTCACATATTACGGCTGCAACAATTTACTATCAATCTTCGCCCACACCTTTCTCCTACACGTGCCTCCCGTAGATACATTTCTAATGTTGGGCCCTGTTTAGGCCCTTTGCGTCTTCACCAATAATTGTAAGCTAACTGTAAGCTTCAGTGTGGCCACGAACCAAATATCACCCTTATTTCAATCTTTATAGTAAAGAATCCATATTTAACCATCGGTCCAATAACATGGTACCTACATATTCCACAACAATGAATGATAATGCAAGAGTAATGAATAGCTAACAGAACCATCAGGTACAAAGGAGGCTCGCTACCGGTCTCATAGTAATGGTGGCGCAGTTGGTGTAGTAGTTGATCCACTGCGTTCACCTCCAATAACTTGTCTGAGCAAATTCTCAACACGCTCACGATCCTCAGTAATCCTTCTCATTTCCTCAGCCCATCGTACTTCTCGCTCCGCGAACATATATTCGAATACTCCGAGACTACCAACTGCAGCTTCAAACGCACGTTTGAGGTCTCCCTCCCTTGTCTCGTTCTCCGAACCCTCCCCAGAAGTTCCGGACGATACTAAGAATCTGTCCACGAGTGAAGATTTGACCATGGAACGCGTCTTTCGTCGATGGGCAGCGATACGCTTAAAACCAACTTTTAGGGGAGTGATATCCGAGTTACTGGGCTGCCTCCTGACGGAGCGCGAGCGAATGGAGTACAATTTAGTCGAATGTGAAGGCGCTGCCAATAGAACCATAGTTGCATCCGTCTGTTTATCCAATGTGCGGAACTACTTCTTGATCAACACCATCGTCGTGATACAACAAAAAAAATGACACCTACAGCTTCAAGAAGGTTTTCCCATCCCATTGTCCATCTTCTGCGTCTCTTAGCGACACTTTTGATGTATAAAGGGTGATACTCGAGTTCGAGTAGATCATCTTCATCTGGCTCTTCATCTTCGTCGATCCAATCCCCTTCTCCATCATCCTCTACAACTTGACCAGCAAGAGAACCATTTCCCCAACTCCTCCGATTGGTATTCTGCCCGGCGTAATTCTCCTCACCTGCTGTCTCTTCACCAGATGTTGAGGGCTCGGGGCTCGTTTCACGAGGTTGAGTGCTTTGAACCCTTGGCGGAGTCTTACGGGATATCTCAGTGCTCAAACCACTAGCACGGTTTGTTTTCTTCTTGCTACGAAAGACATGGGAAGGTGCTGCGGAAGGCGCTTCACCTCGATCGGGTGGTTCGAGACCAGGGCTAGATTGTAGGCTCCTGATACCAAAGGCTCCATTGATTGTTCGGCGCGCATGAAGGTGAGCCCAAGCTGAAAAATTGCCTTGGAAGGGAGTTGCAGAAGGAGAAAAAGTTGAATCCGAAATATTCCCAAGAGCATGGGTGTTTTGGGCAAACGTTTGCCATTGATTAGCAACTTGTTCCCGTATCATATCAAAATTGGGATCGTTAGGATCAAATATTGTGTTACGTGAGATATTGATATTCCGACGTATGTGGTCATAAGGAGCTGGATAAGGGGAGCCCGTGTGAGTTGGTCTTGGGTCCGTGATGTTTCTTACGTTGCGAGAATACGCAGGCGGAAATGGGGAAGGTGAGGAAGCAGCAGTGTGGCTATGAGGCGTAGGAGGGATGGGTGCTTCTGGGCGAATTCGATGGTCGTATTGTGGATCGTGGTAGAAAGAAGTAGAAGGATCGTGTCCATAATATTCTTCAGTAAGAAATTGGTTGTTAGAATAGGGCCTGGAGTAGGGACTCGACTCGGAAGCGTAGTATGGAAGCGATACATTTGCATCGACACTCAGTTTACGCAGCTCAGAAGGCTGGCCGGAGCGTTGGGCATTTGGCGAGTGGGATGGATTGGGCACACCATTCTGTGGTGAAGGTTGACGAATTGTTTCTGCGATGCCTCTCAGCCCGACTTGGTCCATTGAGCCTGTACGGCCAACGGTACGCGGATGCATCTGAATTCCACTGGTCATAGGCTGCACATTTCTCTCGGGAAGACCAACACTTGGAGACCTAGGTGTTTTCGCTCCCTCATCGTCAGAGTAATTATCTAGATTGGGAGAAGTCGAATGATGAATCTTAGGGCGATGGGAGTTTCCTTCCGGGTGTGTATCAGAAGAAGGGATCGGGGAAGAAGTTTGATGGCGACTGTCTAGTTGTTCTATCCCATTCCAGGGATCGTCCTTTACATTTAGATGAGGATCATCCTCGGGCTCCTCTTGCACGGGAAGTGATCTATCAGCAGATGACCTCCCGACAGCCTGCAACGGAGGTGTATGAGTTGAATGTGAGTATTGGGCGCGAGGCTCGCTATTCAGGGAATTGACAGTGGCCCGGCGGTCACGTGTGATGTAAGGGGTGTATGTATCCCCGGATGAACCACCTCCCATAGGAGACGAGCGAGTTGCAGAGTCGGAAGCATTGCGATCTGGTTGCGAAATTGGCGCTTGCACAAATGTCGATGGAGAGTGGGGTTGTCTTGCCACTGGACTTTCTCGGGCTGGTGCAAGATCTCTTGGTCGACGAGATTCGAGTTCTTTAGGACTTGCTCTATCTCCTGCGCGAAACCTCTCTAAGTTTTGGTCTCTAGAAGGCGTAGTTGATTCCAGATGAGGATGGATAGAGAATGCAGGAGAGCTGGTATGTGTCTGCGATTGTTGGTCCGCACGCTCGATCTCTTCCAGTAGTTCAGGCGTCATTTGATAACTATCATCATGCTGGTAACGTGTAAGAGTAGCAATCTGCGAGCGGCCAGCTGTCTGAGTATAATGGGTGTTATACTGAGAGATTGAGGGGGTTACTCCCAGCTCGCCTGATTGTAGGGTGGCATGGTGTCGTGGCATCGAAGCCATAGGGGGCGATGGTCGTGGATTACTTGAGTTCGATGGACTGGCTTGATGTGGAACTTGATTGAGCTGTTGTGTCACTGATGATGGAGCGTACATTGGCACAGACGCCGCAGGCATCGCACGAGATAATTCTCGCCAAGATGGCGATCGAGAAGATTCTCTAAAATTCTGAGGTAGACCTGTGTCGACGAAAATTAGTTATCTGAGTAGATCTTGATAACTGACACAACGGGAAATCCATTGACAGCCACTATCGGAAAATTGATTACATGAAAAGATCATACCTTGATTCAGCTGATGCACTTGAGATACTCTCAGGGCACGTTGGGGAGAGTGGCTCGTCATGTGTGGGTGAAGCGAAAACAGCGACTTGAGAAGCTGGATAGTGATTGTTTGGAGCAGGAGAGAGGGCGACGGCGACGGTAAGCTGTTTGGTTTTAGTTTTACAGCTTAATAAGAATGTGTTTCCAACGTGGATGGCTCGCGACTATCGACAGCGAGTTGACGGTGGGTATCCAACGAGGTCCAGACCTTGTATGGAAGTTTGCCTCAAGGCAGAATCACAAGAATAAATGGACACCGGACCGGTGTTCTGGTGAATAACGATGGAACGATAGTTGACGAATTGGTGCTGAATAAATATCGAGTTGCGCCATTGTCATATGCCGTGAGATGTTGTACGGAACTGTCAAGTCGCCTTTGATACCGTATCTATGTTCAACAAAAGGTCTGTTCATTTTCTCACAGGTGAAGAACTAAAGAAGTAACAAAAAGGGGAGAAGAGCACTTCCTAGAATGGCTATCTGGAGAAATTAAACATGAATATGAAGCTCCGAAGAGGAATAATGAGTATCTACCCCCACCTGGCTATGTGTTGCCAGAAACTTCTCTGATGTCTTCAGAGCAGGCAGACCAATGGGTTTGTTTGGTAAGAATAGCCTCAAACTTGTCCACGCCAGATCGGTGCTTCCAGAGGTCACAAAAGAGGTTTTCTCAATTATAGAAGAACTTACACTTGTTCACTAGTGCATTTGTCGATTTGTCTTGCTTCACGTTAAGACAAGAAGCTTCGGAGCTTCGAGGTGGCTCAGAATGATCTTCTCCTTAATTCATGAGCCTTTACAAGCACATCTCACATAAACGCTCCCAGCGCATGATAAAGCTGAGGATCTCGTTCTCCGTAGGTCTGCGTTCTTTAACATCTACATCCACGACTTCGAAAATATGTTGACCATGGTTTTGTCTAGTTTTTAGGTCAAACACATCAATTTCTACGTCATCAAGATCAACTGATCATGAAGTGCGGCGACTGAAAACACCATGATCCTATCACCAATCAGTAGGCAAAATATTCTTATTACATTCTCCAGATTCATCAACCTATGTCTATACATTATAGTCCATGAACGTTTCCCGCACGAGTTTTGATTCTCTGTTCATTGGCCACAGGTGGTTCCTGATCAATATGATGACGTTAAGTAGCTGCCAACACACAACGGCTTTGAACAAGGCCCTAACCCTGGAGGGTGAGCTGTCATCTAGTGAAGCAAGTATAGATGATGATAAGGTGGTAGTGTTCTCCAGAGTATCAAAGGCTTTCTGTTGCTCTTCCCTCCAAATCTAAGGTACCAACAATTCAGCTATTACAAATAAAGCCAACTCTAATGTAAGTCTAGTGAGCATCTGTGCATAATTCCAGTGTAAAGTTTCTGACCTCAGACATTAACTGGTAAGTATAAGATATTAAGTCTCAGGAGTCATCTATTAAGATAGATGACTATATTTACCTATAAGATATTAAGTCTATGACATACTCAGGATAATGGCTTCACCTCAGGAGTCACCCATTGAGGTAGATGACTGAGGGAACTACTCTACTTGTGTATAAACTATATGTAGGCAGAAGTAGCTGCATTTCTATCCTAAAAGAGAAAGAGCAAAATTGTCATGAATTGCCACTTTTCTTAAGTAATATTTATTTTATTTTATTTTTCAGATGCATGGGAATAAGTTACCAAATCAGGAATGGTGACTGAAAAGAGATACATGAGAGAACTCTAATATGTACAAATAGAAATTATGTATAAGTAGTAATGTTATAAATCACCACTTTCTCTAAGTTATTATTTATTTGTATTTTTATTTTATTTTAATTTAATTTTGGGTTTATAAGCATATACAAATAAATAAACATGTATAAATAGTGTAACATAACTAGCAAGATATAAGGAACCAAACTTAGATTAGAGTTAACCTTAGCTTAGTACCCAATCTATGTTATGAACTGTCTTGGTCATATAGTGATATTTATTCTTTTATTTAGTTTATATTGTATAAAGAAGATATATGGAAAAGATTACATGACCTTAAGATCACATGACTGGTAGATTAGATAAGTAGATCACATGACTTGGTCACAACAAGTCACATATAGTCACATGATTACTTACTTATTGGCAGGATAGCTAAGTAGATAGCTTAATATATAAAAACTCTATTGAGTTCTTGTTATTTATTCTACATTCAGAAGTAAAAGCTTCTCTCTAAGCCTAACCCTGGCTTAGGAATGTGGTCACTTAACACTTTATGTCAGAGTTAACAAAAAAAACTCATTAAAGCCCTTGTCAATTTGTTTTATATGTTTGTTTATTGATACTTGTTTACATACCCAAAATTAAATAAAAATAAAATAAAAATAAAAATAAAAATAAACTTAGGGAAAATGGTAATTTATAATATAAGGACTCTAATGAGTTCTCTTTGTCAATGTCAGGTGCTGTCCTCCTAGTGGGTTGGAAAAGAAGATTCTTGAACAAGAGAAGTTGTACTGCATCCAAATGAGGAGTATGAATTGACTAGCTATTTATACTTATACATGTGGCTGTAACTAGTCTATTCTAAGAGAGATCAAGGTATCTATTAACTACCATCTGTTAAGTCCTGAGTAATTCCCCATATCAGACAGCTTCTGCCCACATGTTCTCCCACACATAGTAGCTGCCTGATAGGCATGTAATCAACCTCAGATCACTTGATCACTCCTATGCTTGTCCCTTTTATATTCATGACATTCCTGCATTATAGTTATTATTGTCATGAATCACCTTCTGTCTCTAAGTCAATATTTATTTTCTTTTTCTTTTTCTTTTAATTATGTAATATAGTTGGATCAGTAAACAAGGACAAATAATTGGACATGTATAAGTAGTGTACACAATCTAGCGAGGACTCTAATGAGTTCTCTTTGTCAAACTCCGATAAAAAGTGGGATTAAGGTTAAGGTTACCCAACCACAACTGAGATTCTTACAATTATGTTATGATGTTGTTAATTAATTAATTAATTAAAGAAAAGAATAAGTACCAGAACAAATCATGACATAATATATGCCCAAGAACTCTTAGAGGATTTCCATACTAATTATTTTTCTAAGCCTGGACCTCTTCATTCACTCTGACTTACAAGTTTTATAGTATAAAGCAACAAAAAATTTACTATTGATTGAAACAAGACAAAATCTAATTAATAGGCAGGACCACCAGTTGAATACCAAGAGGGCGTCAGACTACCAGACACTCTTTTCTAACTCCCCTCTTCTACTCCTTCCATTTGATCCTCTGCTCTCTTCATCTTTTCTCCTTTATCATCTAAGTCTATTACTTCTCTCTCTTTTTTTTCTCCTGAGTCTTATTCTCTAACCCTGACTCCAATTCATCCAATGCCACTGGAATGTCAATTCTGGCCAACTTCTCCAAAGCATCACAAATTCTCCCCAAATAACCAACTCCTCTCTGATATGTCTCTAGCAATTGCTCCTACTATTCCTCCTCTATGTTCTGTCACATTTTTTGGGTATGAGCCTATTTCTGGGCCCTCTTATTGTTCAACAAATCTTCTTCTTCCAGATTTCAGACTTAACAAGCAACTTTTAGAGTTGCACATGGTATACAAGCAGTTATATTTCTACAGAAGAATTAGTTAAGAAAAGTGAAAATCAATGTACTTACAAAGATGGTTGGAGGGCACAAAACTACCCTGTTTTGAAGCAGCACTGATAAAGATTAAGGGGGCCCATTTGAGGACCCATTATTTTCTCCTCCACTTCTTGTTTTTTCTAGTTGTGGACACTCTCATATAGCATTAGTTGTTTCTAATGCTTTTTTGGGAGGACTAGGAGTTTGATGAAATTCATATTTTTGAAGGAATCCATGCTGCACACCTATTGGAGTCATTTGAAGTAAGTATCTGTTCAGAGGTGGAAAACTTCCAAGTGATGCACCTTTTCTATTTTGCAAATTCAATCTTCTTCCTCTACATGCATTCTTTTTTCTTCTAAAGTCTTTTTTCTTCCTCCCTTTTTTTCTACTCCTCCATTCATAATTGTTCTGCAGCTCGAGCTTCCTTCTTGGCCTTGTGTTCAGCCAGGGCTTTCTTTATTTGTGCCTCTTCCTCCAGTCTCTGTTGTTGGGAAGCCTCATACTCCTATCTAAACTCGTTGTCCAAGTCAGAGAAAATGAGAGTATTCAAAGTGTTAGTAAAAGACATTGTTATGGTTGAGGTGCAAGAGAGAAAAAATTTGGTAAAGTCCTTTTATTACTCTAATCAGGTGATAATTGTATTGCTTATACATTAAGGGCTTTGAAAGCTCAGCTCTAAAGGGGGGATATTGTGTCATATTCTGGAAGTTTTGTAGTTTTTTTTTTTTTTTTAAATTATCAATTTATTACACGGAGCACATAGATAGGCTGTGGTAGACACATTGTATCTACTTAGATATGCTACTAATGAAATGTACAGATATAGAGGAAAAGAGAAAGGAAAGAAAGAAAGAAAGATAAAACACATTTGGGTGACATGAATGTATTTTTATGGATACTGTAGTTAATTCCTAGCCATTGTCAAAGTAAAAGGATGTGGGATTGCCAATGATGAATTCGACAAAGCTCAATATATATATATTTTTTTTGGGCATAATGTTGCTTCATATTGTTTACATTGCATAAAAATGTGTTCTCTTATTTTGACGTCAACTTTACCACATGGACAGTGGATTGCTGTGTTAGGGAAGAATCTCTGTTGATATTCTCCTATAGGTGCATGCTCAAGTATCATACAAGTAAATCTTGTGCATACAGAGTTGGATATTCCTATATGCAGTAGCCACAATCCTCCTTTGGTGTAAGTTGGTTTGATAACACATTCGTTGTTGTCTTCAAACTCAAGGAATAACTGCCCTTTCTTTTTGCTGTCCTTGAACAATCTTTGCCATGACTCAAGTAGAAGATCGCATTCTTTCTTCTTGCTAAGCAAGAAAGAGTTTTTTTCCAGGAGAATAGATGGATTGTGAGATGACTTGGCTTCTTCATCAACTAGGGTATGTCTTGGCCACTTTAGTTTGTTGGGGCAATGCCAGAAGTGTATTGAGTTTTGACCGTCTTTTTTAAGGAACATTTGCATTTTTTTGACAATAGAAATGATGGATTTCTGGAGATACTATTTATCTGAACTGATAATTTTCTTTCCCACTTCAAATGTGTCTGTGATGACAATGATTTGGTGTGTGTCTGAATTTTCAAACACTAATATAAGGCCTATGTGTATAGCCATTAATTCGGCTTTCAATGGTGTGATGTCATTTGCATGCACTTTGAGATGAGTAATGACTTTGTTGTCCTTTCAGACATGTGCAATGGCTATGGCTGATCCTATTGCTTTGATACTCCCATCTGTGATGACAGTGATATCAGCTGGTGCTTTTTGCGTTTTGTCAAAAGCTATGTTAAGTTTTTCTGAATGAACAAATAAACCCTTGTCATTGGATGATTTGGGGATATGAAAGACTATTCTATTAGAGAAATGATTAACTAATCACAAGCCAGGATGAAAGATAGAATGAAAGGGGTCAAACTCATCCTTGATTTCTATAAGTCTTTTGCTGATGTCTTTGATAGGACTTTTCAGTTTTGACTTTTGTTTGTTGGTGAGATTTGCCAGCAAGTATTTGTGAGGACTTTGGTTCCTGTTTTGGTGGATTTCAAGGAGGGAGTTGATGGCATGTGATGGGGGAGTGGTTACATATCTGAGGTGGTAACGTCTGTTAAGTTTTTTGAGGTGGTGGTTTATGGGGACAAGTACCGCTATAGCTTCAACGCCTTTTAATGGAGACATGTGAAAGGCACTAGTAATCTACAAAGCTGCTCTTTGTTGCATTTTCTTTAATTCCATGATATTTTTTTACTGTTGGAGTACCTTTGAAGAACCATAGCTGAAAGCCATATAGAGCAATTGGTATGATGCACGTTCTATACAAAAGACATTTTTGAGTTGGTAGAAGACCCCTTGAAAAGTTGCCTAGCATTTTCATAGTGTTTAGTGTTGAAAGACATTTGATTGTGTAAAAGTGAACATGGTGATGGAAGTTGAGTTTTTAGTCGAAGAAAAAACCCAAATATCTCCAGATGGGTTTTGGATGAAGTATAGGCCCTCCAACCAATGTGAGGTTGATGGGTGGATTGGGAGGATTGTGGGCTCGAGTGAAGTGGAATACTTTGGATTTGTCATGCTCCATAACGAGGCCTGCATCTGATAGGATTCTGGAAATCATGTTGTAACTACTTAAAAGAAAGGCAGAGGACAGATCATAATACTTCTTTTGAGAAATTAAAAGACCATCGTCAACAAAAGATAGAATGTCTGTAGGTATATTTTCCTTTAGGTTTTTTATTCTTTTTTTGAATGTTTTTATGATTGGAGCAAGATATATAGTCAATAAGATGGAAGAGAGAGCTGATTCTTGACCAACATCTATGCTTATGGCAAATTTTTGGGATGTGAAATTGTTTCATACATAAGTGGTAGATCTGTTAGAATGATAACTTCAAAAGAACTTTAGTATGTTAGCATTTAGACCAGCTTTTGTGAGATACAGGAAGAGAAAATCATGATTAAGGGATGGAAAGAATTGGGCTATGTTAAAGGCTATGACACTTGTGTAACAGTCTTTAGCCCAGTGTAATGATTGAAGTCTCAGTTGGATAACCTTAACCTCACTCACACTCTAAGTCAGAGTTTGACAAAGAGAACTCATTGGAGTTCCCACTAATTGGCTCGGCTACTTATACACACATATGTGTTTACAAGTATTTGCCTAAATATTTTATCCCACACATCTCTTTTGAGTCATGATATCCCACACATGTTTACTATTACATAATTATCAGAAAAGAAAAAGAAATAAAATAATCCGCCACCATGGATCGTTTAGCTCGCCTGCCATTTTATAATACCACCCCTCTCTCAAGGGTCCTTGTCCCAAGGACTTCTTCATAGCTCATTGTATGGATCTCTTAGGTCACCCATGTCTTGGTTTTTATCTTCTAATCCCTCCAAATACTTCCTATTTTCCTCTATTCTTTGTCAATCTTCTTTATCCTTCTCTTCATTCTACTCTTCTATCATTCCTCCCTTGTACTCATGTTTTTCTTCTTTCATTCTTTTCAAGAACAGGTTTCTACTATATCTGGAGAACAGATTTTTCTTCCACCACTTCCAGTTTTCCTCCATACGTTTCCAATACTCTCTGTTATACTTCTTGTTACCCCATTCATAGAGTAATTTAGCTGTATACCTTCCTGGTCATTCTCTGCTGAACCCTTTCCTATTTTCCTCTGCTTCTTGCCGCCTCACTTCTTCTTCTTCCCTGCAATATTTCTTCTCAAATTCTTCTACTAATTCTATTGCATTCTTCAGGTTCTCTCTACTCTCCCATGTGTCTTCTTCCACCATACATCCCTTCCATCATACTAAGTATTTATCCCTTCCCTGTACTTTTCTTTTGTTCATGATCTTCTCCACCTCCCATTCTTCTTCTCCCTTGATTACCATTGGTTATGGCATTTCTTTCCTCTGTCCTTCCACTTGCAACTTATATCTTCGTACCCTGCTAACATTGACCACTGGATGTATGTTGACCATTCTTGGCAATTCCAACTCTATTGCATTGCTTGAAATAATTGACTTTACTTTATAAAGTCCTACAAAGTGTTCAGTAAACTTCTCTGTACATCTTTCAGCCATTTAGTATTTCAGATCTTTAGTGCTGAGTAGCACTAGGTCACCTACTCTATACTCCTCCACCTCCCCTCTTTCTCTATCAGCATACTGCTTCATCTCCTCCTACACTTTCTATAGCACTGCCTTTGCCTCCTCCTGCACATTCTTTATCCTTTTTGCAAACTTCTCTGCTCCTTCATGTTTCCCCTTCTTCCTCATCTCAAATCCCATCCTAGGATCCTGTCTGTTATTTGCCTTAAAGGGCAAAACCTTGGTTTCTGCATGTACTTTGTTGTTATAGGTAAATTCTGCCATTCCTAGCCACTCTGGCCATTGCTCTTGTCGATGGTCTATAAACTGTAATGACAAGCTTAGTCGAGATGACTGTCTTATTACACTCAACATTGTGAGAGAACAAAGAGAACTTGATGGAGTCTCTTGGTGGATTGTACTACCTACTTATACACAATTCTTATTTGTCTATATATACACTTAGTAACTACTGATCTTTCCAGAAGGTTCCATCATGTGATCCTGTTTATCTTATCTTATCTCTCATTTCTATTTTTAGAAACCCTCATCTAGTCCATCCGAGAATAACTCTTGTTCCTCCCATCCATCTAGTTGTACTATTTTTGGTTCGGGCAGGCAATTTATGACATTACCCCCCTTTTTAAGGTTCTTCCTCCAGAAGAACTTAGCTCCTTTTCATTTTCTCCAATTCCTTTCCAACTTCTTCAAATATTCCCGATCAAACTTCCCATTGTCCCATCCATATAGCATTTTTGCTGTGAATCTTCCCGGCATTCCTTCGTGTTCTTCTTCCATTCTTCTTCCCTCTTTCCTATATTCCCTTTTGTAGTCCTCTACTGCTTCTTTTGCGTTTTTTAGGTTTTCCTTCCTTTTTCATGAGTCTTCTTTGGCTGTATACCCCTTCTATCTCACCAGGTATTCCCACCTGCTGTATCTCTTTCTTTTGTTCATTATTTTTTCTACTTCATATTCTTCTTCTCCTTCTATTATTACCAGAAGGGCCAGTTGCTTCTTCTGTCCTTGGACCTGCTCCTTGTACTTCCTGATTCTGCTCACATTTACTACTGGGTGGATTTTGATTGTTTTTGGTAGCTCTAGTTCTACCGCATTGGTTGATATGACCCTTTTCACTTTGTAGGGTCCCATGAATCTTTCTGTCAGCTTCTCCATCCGTCTTCCTTCCATTTGCCACTTCAAATCTTTCATGCTTAACAGCACCAGGTCTCCTACTCTGTATTCCTCTGCTTCTCCCCTTTTTCTGTCTGCCTGCTTCTTCATCGCCTCTTGTGCTTTCTTCAGCGCTGCTTGTGCTTCCTCCTGTATCCCTTTCATTCTTTCTGCAAACTTTTTTGCTCCCTCTGACTTTCCTTGCCTCCTCATTTCGAAGCCCATTCTCAGATCTCTCCCATTGTTTGCTCTGAAGGGTGATACTTTTGTCGAGGCATTTACTTTATTATTGTAAGCGAACTCTGCTGTTCCCAACCATTCCAGCCATTGTTCCTGCCGATGATCAATGAACATTCTCAGGTACTGTTCTAGTTCCTGGTTGGTTTGCTCCGCTTGTCTATCTGTTTGTGGATGGAAAGCCGTTGACAACCTCGTTTCAATTCCTAGTATCTGGTTTAGTTCCTTCATCAGGTTTGCCGCAAACTGTGCCCCCCTATCTGAGATGATGCTTTCAGGCAGTCCATGTAATTTCCATACATGGTCCCTAAACAGCCTTGCAAGCCCTTCTGCCAATGTTTTTTCTGTCGTCGGTATGAAGTGTGCCATTTTTGTCAAGCGGTTGTATACCACCAGTATTGCATTGTACCCTTGTGCCAACGGTAGCTTGGTTATGAAGTCCGCTGTTATATGTGTCCAAGGTTCTTCAGGGGCTTTGTTTGGCATTAGTTTCCCTGCCAGTGCTGCTGCTCAATTTTTGTTTTGTTGGCATGAATCACATCCCTCCACATATCTTTTCACCTCCTTTGTCATCCCTGGCCACCAGAAGTTTCTTGTGACCAGTTCCGCCATCTTCCATTGTCCCCCGTGTCCTCCCACTGTTGTGTCATGGTGTAACCGGATTATTTTGGTCCTTAACTCCTCGTCTTTTGGTACGTACACTTTTCCTTCTTTTAGCATAAGCCCGTCTTCTTCTCTCTATTCCTCATCTCTCAGCATTTTCACCCCCGCTTGTTTCATTTCTTCTACTGCCTTGACGACCTCGTCATCTTTTGCCTTTGATTCCCTTACTTTCTTTAGTAGGTCTACCCCTTCTATTAGCACTTCCTCTATTCTTGCTTTCCTCAGCCATTCCGCTTTCACCAGCATTTCATTCTCGTTATCCCTTTCTACTCCCTTCCTCCAGTCTGGTCTTCTACTAAGTCCATCCGCCTTCCCCATTCTACTACCTGGGACGTGTTTCAACACGAAGTCAAATCTTGACAGGAATAATGCCCATCTTGCTTGCTGTCTGTTCAACTTCTGGTTCGTCATGAAGTATTCCAAGTTTTTGTGGTCTGTCCAAATTTTGAACTTGGTCCTCGCTCCTTCCAGGAAGTGTTTCCATGCCTCCAAGCATCTGATTACTGCTAACATCTTTTTATCGTGAATTTCGTAGTTTCTTTCCATGTCGTTTAGTGATTTAGAGATGAAGGCCACCAGTCTCCATTTCCCATCCTCTCCTTTTACCGACAATACTCCCCCTGTTGTATAGTCCGATGCATCTGCCTTGATTCTCATTTCTTTATCCAGGTCTGGTGCCACCAGTACTGGTTTGGTCGTGAAGATCATTTTGAGCTTGGCAAATGTCTCTTCCTGCTCCCCTTCCCACTTCCTTTTTTGTCTTTTCTGACCAACTGATGTAGTGGTTTGACGATTTTGGCGAAGTCCTTAACAAATTGCCGGTAATAATTCGCCAGTCCCAAGAACTTTTGTACGTCTTTAACGCATTGTGAGGTTGGCCAGTTCGTGACTCCTTCCACCTTTTTCTTTTCCATTTGGAAACCTTCAGGTCCCATTATCACCCCTAAGAAACCTATTTCCCTGACCTTCCATACACACTTCTCTAGCTTTATATAGAGGTTGTTCTCCTCTAGTCGTCTCAATACTTTTTCTACTATGTCATCGTGCCCTTTCTCCGTTTCTGTTACCACTAGTATATTGTCGATAAAAGTGGCCACATCCCCTTTGTTGATCATGTCCCTGAAAAGGTCGTTTATCATAGCTTGGAAGGTGGCTGGAGAGTTAGTGAGTCCAAAGTACATTATGGTGGGCTCAAATGATCCTAAGTGCATTGTGAACGCCACCTTCCATTCATCTCCTTCCTTGATTCGAACATTGTTGTATCCCCATTGTAGGTCCATTTTTGTGAACACTTTCTTGGTCCCCATGCTATCTATTAGTTCTGATATCAGGGGTAAAGGGTAGCTGTTCTTGATTGTCCCTTTATTCACATAGCAGTAGTCTTGTACTATCCTCCTCTTTCCATCCTTTTTTGGTACAAATAGTACTGGCGACATCTGTGGGGACTTGGAAGGTATCACAAATGGTTACTTACTAGTTTGTGATTTGCAAGAATGGTCTTCAAAAGGCTCAAAAATGCGAAGTAGTTTAGCAACAAAAGATGTTGTTAAGTCTGAGGTCTAATCCTTAGACTATGAAGCCTTATATACAGGAAATGATGGTCTGTGCACCTGGACAGAGCATCATATGTTCTACTGCCTATTGTTCTACATATGGCAGTCCTTTTGTGTCTAAAATAGCAATAACTTAATCATAAAGGAGCAGTCCTTGTTTGTGTTCAAGGATTGATGTGCATCTATGGGTAATAGATCAGTGTCATGCCAAACCTTGAGGTCCTTGTATCTCCACAGGACCTTATCGCCCTAAGGTCTATTCATGGTCGTCAGAAGCGTATTGAAGAGAGCTTCCATGTGCTTGTGGAAGCGAACGTCCGCGTTTGGCGGTTCCCGAGATATCTGCCAATCAGTGTCCAGTACTGATTAACTGATATCTCAATGAGTACTGATCGCTTTGACACGTTTTGGGCATCGTTCGAAAGGTCTTTTTGAGGGCTTTCAGACGCATCTTAGACCGTGGGAATCATGCAAGTATCCGTGGAGTTATGGCCGAATGAAGTTTGTGACATACTTCTAACTACTTCTTTTTTACCAACATCTGCTCCTTGTTATCCTTCTCCACCCCAATCTCCCAGTCTGGCCTCCTACTCAACCCATCCACTTTACCTATCTTGCTTCCTGAGATATATTTCAATATGAAGTTAAATCTGGACAAGTATAGAGCCCATTATGCTTGTCATCGATTTAGTTTTTGGTTACTCATAAAATACTCCAGATTCTTGTGATTTGTTCATACTTCAAATTTACTTCTTGTTCCTTCCAGGAAGTGCCTCCATGCCTCCAAACAGCGTATTACTACCAACATTTCTTTGTCATGTATCTTGTAGTTTTGCTCAGTTTCATTTAATGACTTAGAAATGTAGGCGACTGGTCTCCACTTGTTATCTTTGCACTTAATGGATAACACTCCTCCTGTGGCAAAATTAGAAGCATCAGCTTCCACCCTAAACTCCTTATCTAGGTCAGGTGCCACTAATAGAGGTCGGCTCATGAAGACTGTCTTCAACTGCTCAAAAGCCTTCTGCTGTTCATCTCTCTACCTCTATTTTTCTTTCTTCCTTGTTAGGTTGTTCAGGGGTTGGACTAGCTTGGCAAAGTCCTTCACAAAGCGCCTGTAATAATTGGCTAGACCCAGGAATTTCCTAATGTCTCTGACTGTCTTTGGTACAGGCCAGTTTAACACCCCCACCACTTTGTCTTCCTCTATCTCAATCTTCCCTTCACCCATTACTACCCCCAGGAAATTCACCTTCTGCACTTTCCAAGCACATTTCTCTGGTTTTACATACAGGTCATTCTCTTCCAACTGCTTCAGCATTTCTTCCACTAGTTCATTATGCTCTTCCTCTGTCTCTGTTCCTATCAACATGTCATCTACAAATGCTGCCACTTTCCCTTCATTGATCATGTCTCTCAAAATTTTGTTCATCATGCCTTGGAACATGGCAGGTGAATTTGTCATTCCAAAAAACATCACTACTGGTTCATACAACCCTACATGAGTAGTAAAGGCTGCCTTCCACTCATCTCCTTCTTTTATCTGCATGTTATTGTATTCCCATCGTAAATCCATTTTGGTGAATACTCTCTTATTACCCATGCTATCTACTAGATCTGTAATTAACAGTAGTGGGTAGTTATTTTTCACTGTTTGTTTGTTGAGCCTATGATAGTCCATAACCATGCGTTTTCCCCCATCCTTTTTGCCCACAAAGAACACTGGTGATGTTTGGGGCGATTTCAAAGATCTAATATACCCCTTTTTTAAATGCTCGTTGATGAACTTCTGCACCTCCTCCTTTTCATTTTTGGAAAGAGGGTATACCCTTGCTTTACTTGCTTTGAAGTCGTTATTGAGATCTATTGCGTGATCCCATACCTTCCTAACTAGTATCCTTTTGGACTCTACTTTCCCAAATACTTTTAACCACCTATAGAACTTCTTAGGTACCATTTCCTCCACCTTCCTATGATCCGCCTCCATTTCCTCCTCTTTTCCCCAATCTTCTTTCTCATCTACTGCCCATTTCACAATTTTCTTCTCATCCTCTCTTATCTCTTTCTTTCCTTTTATCTTCACTGTCTTTCTACACAGTGGTGGACATCTCGTCATTCTTACTTCTCCTTTCTCCCAATCTATCTCTGGATTATGAGCTGCTAACCATAGTATGCCCAAAATTACGTCTGTCTTTCCTAATTCACAGACATCCATTTGAACTCTCTCTATATGTCCTTTGTAGAACATGTTCACTTCTACCTCATGCGTGATTGCACCTCCACTGTTTCCAGTACCATCCACATTCCTTACTTGTAAAGGTTGATCCAGTTTGATCAACATAGATCCTCTCTTTTGTGCCAAGCTCTTGCTCATAAACAACCCCATTGCTCCGCTATTGAGCAATGCTTTCACTGTTCTTCCTTCATGAGTATCTACCTTTTTGATTCCTACATTCATCCACACTTCTCTTAGGGGCTTAAACATTTGCCTCACTTCTCTCGCTTCTATCTTTTGCACTGCCTTCTGATTGACAGTTTCTGTCACCCTCCTTGGATCAGTGATTCCAGCCCTCCCCTTCTGGGCCCTAGGCACTGTCCGTTCCACTTCTCCACCCCAATTCCACCACAGCATTTTCTTTCCTGTTCTATAAGGTAGATAGAAAATCTCCCCTTTCTTGTTTCTCTCTACTCTTTCTTTCACCGTATCTTTCACATCACATGCACTACACACCACTCTTTCTGCTCTCCCACTTTGCGCTTCTCTCTCTCTCCACTCTTTTGCCTCTCTGCAACCTTCACACCACATGTGTGACAGTTGTCTTTTACTCAGGAACTCTTGTTCCTAGTTCTCCTGAGTTTTGGTACCTTTGTAGTTGCATCTGCAACATTCCACAAAGGTCACCACTTCTCTCCTCATTATCCATCCCTCCATGCACATTTTGGCTCCTCTTGGGGGTAGTCCTTTTGTACTGGAGTGCAATTTTACTTTCTTCTAGACCTCCTTTGGAGGTGCCGCTTCCTCACTTTTACTCCTCACTTTCTTCCTAGGACACTTCCACTTCTTGTGTCCCTTCTCTCTACATCCAAAGCACTTCACTACATCCCTCACTACTTCTTGCCTCCTCACCTCCCTTACTCCGCACTGCATCACCCAACTCCTCAACACTTCAAATCTGTTTTCTGCTACCTTCCCTTTCTTCTGTTCCTTCCCACTTTTACAGTTCTGGGCTAGGTGCCCGAACCTCCCACATCACCTACACAGCTTTTCCCTCTCTCCCTTCCAATTCTGCCCTTATTTTGGCAAGGGCACGCCTTTGGTTGAGCATATTGCTCATCAGGTTGTTGTATTGTTCCAGAGACATTGTGTTATGTTCTGGATGGATAATTTGTTTGTGTAAAAAAGTTTTATATTATTTGAGGGTATATCATCTTCTTCAAAGGGCTCACAGTATGTCTGCTGGGGCACACAAGTCTTCTCCCAGCCAGGTGCCTACTGCCTTACTGACTACTGCCCTAATAATACTGTGGCTATCACTCCAAGGAGGAGATCCCTATACTAATTGCCTTGGTAAGGATGTGGCAATATTCCTCTGCATAGACTGATCACAATGGACTAGTAGCACAAAGTATGTAACAAAAAGAAAGTACAAGTAGACATAAGAGCACCGCTCAGTTGTAAGGTCTGGTCTGAGCTAGTACCTGAGCTTGGTCCTAGCCATCCACCTCTAGGGTCTAAACTTCCCAGTCAGTCCACTTAAGCCTGTGGCCCAGCTATGAGGAAGTTGGGAGTGATCTAAGTCGATCACACACCGAGAGAGTGATGAAAGTAAGTTAGATAAGGATCGAGGCGATTGGTGTCTGGATGTGTAAACGAGTTCTAGTGTAACGATTGAAGTCTCAGTTGGATAACCTTAACCTCACTCACACTCTAAGTCAGAGTTTGACAAAGAGAACTCGTTGGAGTTCCCACTAATTGGCTCGGCTACTTATACACGCATATGTGTTTACAAGTATTTGCCTAAATATTTTATCCCACACATCTCTTTTGAGTCATGATGTCCCATGTGCATTTACTATTACATAATTATCAGAAAAGAAAAAGAAATAAAATAATCCGCTGCCATGGATCGTCTAGCTTGCCTGCCATTTTATAATATCCAGCCTGCATGTATGAGATGCATAAAGTACATTCTAGCATTGATGGTCAAACATTGTCTAATGCCTCCTAGTTGATTAGGGTTGAGGAATTCATTGGCTGACAGGTGAAATGGTGACTGATAACTTTCTCAATGAGCTTGCCTACAGTATTAAGTAAGACAATGGGTCTGAAGGCCTTGGATACGTTATATGATGCTTTGCTGGGTTTTGGAATGATGACTGACATTGATTCCTTGAATTGATCGGGCCAGTATCCTACTGTGATACAGGTGTTAGCAATATTTACAATCCTACTTAGGCAGATTTTGTCTGAAGTTAGCGGTTTAAGATGCTTCTATGTGACGTGATCCAGACCCAGAGCAGATGAATTTGAGCACTTAGCTATGGCATCTATGAATTCTTGACCTGTGAAGGGCGGCCAATCTATGTTGCTATATTGGTTGATCCCTTCTAGAAATCTCGTGTTAGTAGGCCTGTTCTCTGCTGAATTGTATGAGCTGTGGAGAGTGTTTCATAATGTTGTGAGATTATTGCAAGGTTGGCCTTCATGGTAAATTGCTTTGATGGCGGGGAGATTTTTCTTTTTTACCCAGTTCATAAGATCCCAAGGCCTTTTGTTAGATGATGCTATCTCTTGAATTTTCTGATCAAAGAATGTTCTTTTGGCATTTTGAACAGCTGACTTGAAGGCCTTCTAACTGTTGATATTGCCTGTCTCATGATACTTGTTAATACACTCAGTGCACTGTTCATTCCACCACTCCTTGAAGTGTTTAGTGATTCTTTTGGTTGTAGAGTGTGTAGACCAGACGACCTTGAAGGTTGTGGAGATGATGGTGATGCACCTTTGTATGTCTTCTGGGCTTTTTAGATTTGATGTGTCAATGTTTCTTACACCTTTTATAATGTCCCTTATAAATGCTTCCTCTTCTTTGTTGTCTTTTTTTATAGCTTGAAAAGTAAAGTCGATATTTTCCTCTTTTATGCCTACATCTATAATGAGGGGGACATGATCAGAGGGTAAGTGGATATCTGGATTGAGGATGTGCTTATTGAAGCCAGCGTTATTTGGGTTCATAAACACAAGATCAAGGATGGAGTTGGAGTCATGTTCATTATCTGTGAATCTGGTGGGGCCTGGGTTTATTGGTATAGCTAGTTCAAGGTCTAAACTGTCAGCAATGGACATAAGATCTTCCATGTGAATAGAGTGGTATTGGACATTTGGGTCCCAGTCACTATCCCTAATATTGAAGTCGCCTATTATGACTACTGTGTTTCCAATATTTCTTGTGTTATTGCATAAAACTTGTAGAGCTGTTTGATTGCTGTCTGAGTATATATTGATGATGAAATTAATGTCCTGTCCATTGTGAAAATTGATGATGTTGATGTCGTGGTGATTTATAAGGTCTTTTCTAAGGGAGAACCTCATTCTTGAAAGACGTTTGTTAATGTACGTTGTAACTCTAGGATAGTTTTCAATATGACCGTCATTTTGTATGAATAATGACCAGTCCAGATGATTCAGAGTGCCATAGTATAGGTCTCCTTCAGGATCAGTGTGGCTGGGAATACACTTTAGTAAGGACCAAGGTGGCTCTTGAATAAGAATGATGTTCAAAACATTTTTTTGGGTTTCTAGAATTATATCAATGAGTGTTTTGTTTTTCCTTATGTTCTGAGAGAAGATTTTTAAATTGTGCTTAATTATATTTTATTCCCACCACCTATGGCTAGGTGAATTGAGTTGGCCCTGATTTCTCTGACCTCCTAAGCTTTTCTTGTGTGCCATTCCCAATTGAATCTGTGTTTCCAGTATGAGCATTTGTTGTTATCGGCCATGTGATCACCTTTACAGTTTACGCATTTGAAGGTGTGAGGACACGGTTCACCTTGTTTGGTTTCGAGGCATGAGGTCCAATTTGAAGTTGGCTTTGCAATACTAGACCATATCTCTGTGATGTTTGATCTTATAGAGACTTCTGCATTTTTGACACTTGGTACTGTGGGCTTTGCATGTGAAGGTTATGTGATCCTATTTCCAGCAATTGTGGTATTGAGGTACTTCTAGGTTCATGTTAGTACCTCTAATAGTGGCGATAGATCTACCATAGTTGAAAGAATAGTTAATAAGCAGTTTGGTTTTTGAGCCGCTCTGTGAGTCCCAGATATCAATTCATACAATAGCCATATCAGACTTGGGTGATGCTTTGATAATGTGTAGTTTGGATGCTAAGGAGGTGTCCTCAAACAAATCACTATTCTTTAAATAGTTAGTGATATCATCACTGGTTAGAGTAAGGCCACTGGGCTGAATATACAGAATGCCTGTAATTTTTAGGTATGACTTTGATTGAGAAAGTTGTGGAGCAGAAACATCATTATGATTAATGCCTTTAATGAATTTGATGTATTTCTCCATTGTAGAGAGATCACTTGCCGCAGGTATGTTGTTGGTGGTAATAATTAAGTCTTCCACTAAAGGTTGCATGAATTCTGCTCGGAGAGTAGATTTGATCTCTTTCAACCAACTGTTAATGGTGCTTACATGAAACCCTGCATTATTCATAATTGTGACCAAGTATTGAGCAGAGATTAGGTTGATGGCTTGTTTTCTGAAGGGGCCTTTAGTAGTGATTTGTATTTTCCTACCTTTTGGAGATTTCTTACTAGGTGTAGCCCTGTGAATTTCAATGATTTTTTTGTCAGGTAGGGCAGGGAAGGCATCCCTAAGTTTGAGGATATCAGCAGTAGGTGAGAAGGCCTGAGCATACGATTTGGCCTTGTTTTTATTTCTTTTTCTTTGTTCCATGTGTTTCTTGATTTCCTCTAGTTGTTTGTGGGAAAGATGAGCAGGAATGGAAGGAGAAATTTTTTTGATCATGTTTCTTTTACTGG
>Ga0153966_100138_pt1 | contig 48119 bp, 60 predicted proteins | sample TSFL050MetaG_FD_104738 | JGI IMG/M metagenome (GOLD analysis project Ga0153966, IMG submission 104738) | Attine ant fungus gardens microbial communities from Florida, USA - TSFL050 MetaG | ecosystem: Host-associated > Fungi > Mycelium > Unclassified | place: USA: Florida, Paynes | collected... | reverse complement strand
TTTTTATTTTTTATTTATCATCCGATACTTATTTTTCCATCTCTCCCAACCACATAACCTGTTCACAAAATGAAAATCAGCCAAAAAATCAAACAGCGGACCAGAGAAGATAAAATTTGGTGGTCTTTTGAGTATTTCCCCCCTCGTACCGCTCAGGTGCTTCTTGGTGGTTGTTTCTCATTAGCGTCAATAACCGGCATCTATTCTTTTTGGGGTAGGGTCTGCAAAACCTTCTTGATCGTATAGAGCGCATGCGTGCGCTTGGCCCAGAGTTCATAGACATCACTTGGTAAGCCAATTGTTACTTATTTCATCCATTTCTTATCACAAAAACAAGGAATGCCGGTGGACGTACATCAGAACTCACATCCGAAATGGTGAAAACATGCCAGTCGCTTATTGGCATAGAAACATGCATGCATCTAACATGTACGAACATGCCAAAGGAAAAAGTGGATATTGCCCTTTGCGTGAGTGACCTTATCACCGTCACCCTGCCTCGTGTGCACTCAACATAAACATAAACATCCAGGCAGCGAAACAGCACGGTTGCCAGAATGTGTTGGCACTCCGAGGTGATCCCCCAGCTGGGAAGGAAGAATGGGAGGCTATAGAGGGTGGCTTCATTCATGGTATCGACCTCGTCAAGCACATTCATAAACATCATGATAACTACTTCGATATTGCAATCGCCGGTTTCCCTCAGCACATGCTATTGCCGCCTGACGAACTCGAACAAGAGATGATATGGCTCAAAGATAAAATCGATGCGGGATGCACCTTCATCTTCACTCAGATGTTCTACGACGTTGAAATCTTCATCAGATGGGTTCGCTGTATCCGTGCACACGGAATCACCATCCCCATCGTTCCCGGGATTGCACCCATTCAAACCTGGAACGGCTTCATACGAGCAACAAGCCTTGCCAAAACCGTTATCCCCCGATCTTTCCTTGATGTTCTAGAACCGGTCAAGAATAACGATGAACAAGTCCGAAAACTTGGTACGAAGCTCGTAGCTGATATGTGCAGACGTATCCTTGCCGAGCCCCTAGGAATTCGCGGGTTTCATATCTACACTATGAACCTCGAAAGGGGGACAAAGATGCTTCTTGAAGAACTCAACCTTGTTCCTAGAGTGGAGACAATAAAACCTCTGCCATGGCGTCAAGTATGGTTTTATTTCCCGCCTTCATTTTCATTCAGAGTTCTTACTATGATTATCATCTAGTCACTTACCCCCAGTCGGCGGTCTGAAACCATTCGTCCAATCTTTTGGGCGAATAGGACCAAGTCCTATCTCTTTCGTACCGAAAATTGGGATGAATATCCCAATGGCAGATTCGGTGACTCTCGGAGTCCGGCGTATGGTGAACTAGACGGTTATGGTGTATGGATCAAGCAAACTGTGTGTATAATCCATCGATTCCGATGAGAACGACCCGCTGAGTGTTATGATTACGATAGAAAGATGATGCTCTGAAGCTCTGGGGTGAACCTAAGACCTTTCCCGAAATAGCAGGGCTCTTCTCTCGCTTTTGTATCGGAGATCTTTCAGCACTTCCTTGGTCAGACCTGAAACCTTCTGCAGAAACAGCGGTCATCTCCAGCCAATTAGCAGAGATGAATAAATTAGGGTTCTTGACCATTAACTCTCAGCCCGCTGTCAACGGTGCTCGCAGTGATGATAAGACATTTGGTTGGGGACCAGCCAATGGTTACATATACCAGAAGGTATGTGTTATTATCATCCCGTGGTCGGTTTAGATCCTTATGTTCAACTTCAGGCATACCTTGAATTTTTCGTCAGTCCAAGCCTTCTCGACTTGCTCATTCCCCACATTGAAAGTGATCCGAACATCACTTACTATATAATCAACAAACAAGGCGATCTCCGCACCAATACCCACTCTGATGGACCTAATGCCGTGACATGGGGTGTTTTCCCTGGCAAGGAAATTGTCCAACCTACCATCGTTGAAGCCATTAGCTTCATGGCATGGAAAGACGAGGCTTACGAGCTTGGCAAGCAGTGGGCTGCCATGTATGAGCCCGAGTCACCATCTCATAGAATCATATCCAGCTTAATGGATACTTCACTCTTGATGAACGTCGTGCACAATGATTTCCATGATACAGAGGCGATATTCAGGCCCTTCTTCAAGGCTGGAACAGAGTCCCTCTCCAAGTCCCAGCCAATCGTCAATGGTCATTGAGCACACCACCTTGCCAGGAAATTCTACCAGTTCTTGTCTCTCTCTGAATGCCTTTTTACGATTCTTGACTTTTTCATTTTCAATTTTGCTTCGACTGCGATGCTTGCTCTGTCTTGCTAGAAGTTCTTCTGGTTCAACCCTCGTCGCTATCATTTGTCGGAATATCTATTGCATTTCTTACCTTTGATCTCTCTGCAACTCTCTGCAACCTCATTATCTGCATCAACTGCATTTGTCTTAGTACTCGTGATATTACATACATCTACAATGTACATGTGTGCGCTTGTTCTTGAGTCACATAATTAGAGGATCTAACGAAGGGAAGGTAAGATCTTAAAGGTTGAATGTAGGTCCAAATGTGTAAAATGAGACAAGACATGATATCATTTTACATTCATCTTAGCTCCTGTAATTCCATGTATCAAAGACCACGTCCCACAACCCTGAGTTTAGCCCTCCATCTTAATTAATTATTAATTATTAATTATTTTGAAAACAACAATTTATCAATTTATTACAGTGCTCGACCGTTGGGGGGGGGGGTGCAGTAGTATAGTGGACTACTGTCCCTGCCAAAGGCAGGTGATGGAGATGCATGAGTTGAACCCCTGCCCTGTCATGTGGACTACATGCTGACACCACATGATTTCACCACTAGCCTGTTGCGAGTCTTAGTACTCTGCCACGAACTGCGTTCGAGCCCCGCATTACAAACTGTTGACTTCAAAAAAAAGATCGCAGTCGTGGTCTTAATTACTTGTTGCAGAATAGAAATGCTGAATACAAAAATAATCAAGGGCCACATGTAACAATTCAATTGTTTCCACTTTTAGACAGATTTGTTTTCATAGTCCCCTTTACTTCGCTTTCCAAAAGCCTCGATATCCATAACATAAGTATCCACACAGTTAAACAGTTACAATTTCACTCTCATAACTAGACTGGTCTTTGACGACTATCCCCACCGAACATCCTTCCCTGCTGAAGAGAGGAAATAGATCAATCGGATTATATACAATAGGAAAGGAAGACGTCCATTTATGTGACACGAAGTACACAATTGTACTTATGAGTGCAACTCCGCAAAGAAGAAATTGTAATCGGAGGGAGGGGGTCCGGCTGTCAGGTTTGAGGGTATCTCAACCTTTTCACCCGATAGGTCTGTGAAGAGACGTCAACAAAGATGCATACGGCATTATAATAGGATTCCGAGGCTGAATGCCTCGTGGAGGCCATGTGGAAGTGCAGTGAGGGGGTAAAAATGACAATAACTTACCTAATAATTTGATCTTGAGGCCTATCTCAGTGAGCGCCGCCACAAAGCCGGCAGTTTCATTGGATTGAGCGTGCCCCCCGTCTCTGCGCAACATAGTCAACCCGTCTGTCCAGTCTGCCCAGCGTGATTCGTCGGGTGCTATCAGATCCACAAGTGAACCTTCGTGTGCGCTGATAAGCGAAAACGAGAGTGGGGAAGGAGCAAGTACACCGGCGGGAGGTAGACCACTTTGATCCTGAAGCACATTTGGAGGAGGCGAACAAGTTCCCATAGAAATTTCATTGATCATGGAGATGTCAATTCGTTCAGGTAGGTCTTCAAGACCATTACGGACGGGGAATTTTACAGCGCTGTCAACGTAATGCAGGTATTTGAGCCCGCTGTCCTGTTAAAGGCATTACTACCAATATAAACAATTTTGTGTAATGTGGGTAGATACATACTAGACGCATGAATCTCCAGGGTCTGCTCGGACGACGGACGACTTCCCTCGGCGTATTCTGGGGCAAAGCAATAACAAACCAGGCACCTTGAAGGAGGCATTGTATACGTTGTTGTCTGACAAATTCGTATGATTCTTTATACAACTTAGCGCGGAGATTCCTGATTTCCTTGTTTCAAAGATTATCACTTCTCGTGAGAACTTTTGTAAGACATACCGAACTGGAACTTTATTCAATAGATCGTCTTCCAATTCCAATTCTTTCATCTGTCTGTCTCGAACAGCACGATATTCAGATTCATTGAATTCACATTCCACCTCATGCCATGGCCTAACACTTTCGCTTCGGAGCGCAACTTTGACTCTACGGTTCAGATTGAGAACATCACCCTAGATAGGATGAGGGACAGAAAACGCACTGGCTCCGAACCAAGTCAACGACTCGCTGGAAGTCGCCGAGAGCAGCACCACTCTCAGTCCACATCCGAAGGAAGAACCTTGTAGCAAGGAAGTGTACGCGGTAGAAATCTAAGAAAAAGGGTTGGAACGTCGTCGATGTAGAGTCTAAGGTCGAAGTTAGTATAACAAGAAAAATCGTTGGTACCTAGACGAACAGCCAGGAGCAAAAATGTTCCAGTGCACCGAAAGGAGTTCGACCACTTCGTTAGAGGCCTTACCCAACGGACATCTTCGTTCTTCTGGTCTACTCAATTGTGCTAGGACAAGCTGAAGGCATACATCATACATATGATTCCAAGACAGAGCCACAAGCAACATGCCTGACCTTCGAAAAATCTGGCTCGTTTTCAACGAAACTTTTCTGCCATTAGGCATAAGATGAAGGTGATGCAAGAGAGAAGTAGAGTGGGAAGCTTACTAGACAGTCGAGTCCAAGTACTCCAACTTCGCTAAATTCTGCGATAATGTCTTCACTCTCAAATCCTAGATTCCGCCACTGAATGATAAAACCCGTTTCGTCCTCACCAACTGCTAGTCCGCTACTGCCCCAGATGGATTGCAAAGCTTCTGCATGGGTGGGCTCGTTCTCTGGGTCCACCAACGTTGTCTTCTTTCTGTATGTCACACGAACCATATTTGCCTGGAAATCCAAGATACAAGATGTCAGGTCTTCAATGGTGTGCAAAGACATTAATCGCTAGTAAATTGTGAATATTCTGTTCAGACAATGGTCGCAGACTCACGATTACAGCGCGGCGCACGTTCAACCTCTCGAGTTCGGCAATGAATTCTTCCCAGCGAGTATCATTTGCATGGGATAACAGTGAATTGATCAACATCACACTGTGCACAAGTCAATAAGATGACACAATTATGACTTAGCATACTTACCTATACTGCGCCATCGCTGTATCTGCGCTCCCAAGTCGATTTACAACAGTCTTTAGCAGACCTCTCTCCTTTTTCATCTGGTCAAACACGATCTGAAAGCCATAACGGTACACAGAACCAGATGGCAGAATTGGAGTGCCCCTGCTGGTGCCCGCCACCACGTTAGGAGCACTAAGCGGGTCGGCCTCAACAAGTTTCTTGAGAATAGCCGTAGCTGGCCTACGAACATTGAGAGGAGAATGAGGCGACGCCAAGATCTGAACAACACGAAATATAAAGTTCTCATCCAAATTCCCCCAGCCATAATCAAAATCCATCAAGTGTTGCATTGCAGTAAGAGCATACTGAGGGCCATTGAAAATGAGAATGAGAGAAAGCTATACCCGATCCACTCACAGCAAGCACATTGCCTGTGGTTGAGCACACGTTGTCCACAAGAAGTTGAAGGCCCTCATACTTGAGAAATTCTTGGGCAAACTGTTCCTCCTATGTAGATGACTGAGCGATCAAGAATCAGGAAGTTCATGTGAAACCACTTACCCGAATGAACCTTTGGAGCGAAAAGAGTGTCAACTTCAAATCGCCAACCTTGTTCTGGAGTTTCTCTACCGTGTCTGTAGCTTCACGAGATGGAGACTTCACGAGTCTACCATGCGAATATTAGCTGACATATAAGAATACTGATGTGAAGACCTACTTCAAACCAACACGTCCTCGAATCTTCTTCCTGAGATTATCATTAGTCACGAGCTCGCCAGAATCATCGCGTAAAGCAAAATTTGAAGCCGGCTCTTTTTTGAGACTAGTACATAATTGCTTGACTACATCATCCACAGTCAAGGTGGGATCTATCCTAGCGCGCACGGTTACCCCTTCAAGGGTGGTAACATGATTCGTCGGAACGAGTGGTGCTTTGGGTATGCCGTTTGCAAGATTGGAAGAACCTATGTGACCTCTGGAAGAGAAACCAGCGGAGGACATGGATAAAATAACCTGGAAGAAATGACGATATATTGGAGAGAAATCAGAATAAAAAATGACAACGAAAGGAGTAAATAGAGATACAGTTATACTATCCTGAGCAAGCTTGAGCAGCTGTGATAGAAACGTACTGTAGTGGAGGATTGCCTGAAGCAAAATGTCAACGAAGCTCGAACAGGATCAAATTTAAGTCAGAAGAATGCGTGAAATGTCATCTTCTACGGAGAACTAGCGTTCAACGCTAAGACTGACGTGCAAATGCATCATAATAAGAGAGGAAATACAAGGATTTAAAATCATACCTCGAAGCCAAGCCCTTTTGATATCTACACTCTCTGTCGACAACGTAGAAAGAAAACAACCTTACTTGCCGTGAGAAGATAACTGATTATACATGTACATCAATTTATCATCAATTTATCCTTTATGTAAGCTTTAGTAACTATATCTATCCAATCGATACATGACACAATTATAGACCATTCACACCGTCATCTCATATACAGAGGCAACGGCAATCTTTGCGAACTCTAGTGAGTGTGTCCAAGAGAAGCCATTGATGCTAGTGGTGTCGCCAGACGAATGAACAATGGGATTATCATCACCAGTCCTGGCCTCGTAAGGGAATGAGGAGGGGTAACCTTGCTTGTACCAACTCGCATGGTCAGAGCATGCATACCCACACTACCTAGATTCAATTCAATCTCCTAAGCGGATTTGGTTGCAGACTCACGGGAATGTCCATAGTCAAGGGTATTCTAGAGTACGTCGTAATCAATTGCTTGAGGAAAACGTTGAGACTCTCGTTGGTGTAATCAGCCTCAAGCGCTATCACTTCTTTGCTACCAGGCTTGAAGCTGCAAAGGGCATGATGTATGTCCGAATCTCGCAACAGAGAGGTCGATACTTACTAACCCGACATATCTAATTCCATAAATGCCTTTACTTTGACTCCAGCAACCCTATAGCTTGTAGCAATGGCATTCGATCTAAGAAGTCCGGCCTCCTCACCAGAATACCAATGGAATTCGAGAGGTGTTGACGGCTTAAAACCAGAATCAACAATAATTCGAAGTGCTTCCATCATATTGACACTCCCTGTGCCGTCATCGTCAGCACCAGGAGCACGTCCGCTGGTGGGGTTATTCAGGTTCATGGAATCCATGTGAGTTCCAAGTACTGTCACAGGTGAAGACCTCAGGGCGCCAGCAACCTTCACGATAATCGAGGGCTGTATCCAATTGTGAATAAACGAGCTAGCAATGATGTCTGATCTGCCGCTAATGATCTACATTGACTGTTATTTGTTTCAAAACGGAGTTGAATTTTACCCACACTCTTAATCTCACTCAAAATCCACGCACTAGCGTCAGCACCACTCTGCGCCTTGTAATAGCGATTGTTGAATGCAGTTAAGTATGATAAATAGTATTGCATGTTTGACGTCGACAACCGAGACAAAAGTGGTTCAACCTCTGATTGATGCGAAGGTGCCGGGACTGGCAATTCAGGCATCAGACGATTAATGTATTATGGACAAGATCTCGGCTCACAAGTTGTTGTAGTGGAAAAGCTGTCAATCGTCCTCTCCGTCTTTAACTGCCGCTCCACTTCGTAAGTCTCTGTCACGTCGAACTAGAACGAAGGTGAGCAGATCGCAATGATGAAGATATTGATTTATTACAAAATTGACGCCCTTGCGTTTCAGTTCAAACTCCTCTTCCTCCGTTTTCCAGATGGGTTCACCATCTTCAGTAAACTGAAGGAGATGTAGACCGTTGGACGAGTTTTTGGCAATCTCTTCGTGAGAGATAGGTGCAGCACGACCCAGGGATATCGCAACGAAAATAAAACTCAGGAGAGCGACTCGGTACTTCATGCTGAAGAAAGGGTCAAGGACCAGGTCGGTCCACTTTTAAAGGGAGGATCATGTGGCCTCAAGAGTTGATACGGCTTCGATAGGTGCAATAGAAGAGAATTAGATTGACCATGAGGAACCAGTTCAGAAGGAATACATGAGTAGGTTGAGATAAGCGCAAGCAGACAAGTGATTATAATGATCAAGTCAGCAAGAACATGAGCTGTACGGCTGATACCATGATTTTACAGTGAGAGCCGACGAAAAAGTGAACACTGGATACTGGTGAGACCACCATGCCGATTGCGCCCGTTTGTACTACTAGCTGATACATCCTGGTCTCCAACAGGTTGTACTGCGTGGGGCATAAATGTAATTCTATGCGGCGGTGAAGTGTGGCTGACCGGACACGTGGAACCACTTATCTTCATGGCTCAACTTGTATCACTGTCTTCCTCTTCCCTCCCACAGCTTCCCTTTACATTGTTGCCAACAGTCGGGTCTTTTTTTGATGGCACTTTATCAAGCTGACACTCATTGGTCGGACATTTCTCTGATCTTGCCTTCTCTCCGGACCTCATTGCCGGATGACTCCTCGGAAACTCTTTTGAACCTGTCCAATCCTATCATCTTGACCTCTACGTCCCTGGATCGTCTGTCTTTTACGGAAACAGTGCCTTCTTTCCCCCCTGGACGCCAGCCTCTTTTCTTTACGCTCATCGACCTTCAGGAAGAAACTCACATGGAGGACATATCTCCAATTACCACTCTAAGCCACGGGGAACAAGTAACCGTTTCTACGCCAACTATCCCGCGCATGAGGGCTTTGCTTGAGGAGAAGATAGTTGTTGATAAATGGACAGTAAGAGTATAAATTTTCTGGGTAGGACAGAGTCTCATGTATGAGAAGGACAAGGTTCGACCACAAACACCTCCAGGTCATGTTCCATGGGGCGACATGGGACAGACAGAGAGGAAATTTGTCCAGATGACCTATGACTGTATTGAAGCTTCAGTCGGACAAGGCCACACACAGTCTCCAGGCCTGAGAACCTCAAGGCGTAATGCCCGAGTCTTTGATGGCTCAATCACTTATGCTTCTGAAGAGACTATGAAACCCAAGGACGAGAATGTGATTCAGAAGGACGATACAAGGCCATCTGAAAGGGTGCCTACAAGTCAACGACCCGGACGAAGGGGAGAAATAGTTCGGATGCAGCTTGAAAAGCAGGATTCACCACAGTTCTCATTTTACCAGATAGCTCCCAAGAGACACTCGAACCTCGCAGTTCGGCGGGGCCATAAAGCATTCCCATTGCTTAAGCTAAATCGAGTGACCGACAAAGGGAAAAGAGATTCTGCTTCGTCTGATTTGATCCCAGCTGCTTTTCGAGGCTCTCCAACTGCCTATTGTTCCCCTTTATGGCCTCATGCCCTGAACTCTACATCTCGGAATCCGGCTTTGGCTGAAATGCTCGGACATCTTCGTGAAAAATGTGCATCGTTCTCTTCACGGGCATCGTTGCCACCGGATTGGTTCTATCGACCTCGGTCTCAAACGAAGAATTTGACAAAGCTGTCCGATACAGCCACTTCTCAGTCACACGCTGATGAAGACGAATGGGCTTTTGCGGAACCTTTATTGGACATGATCAATTCCTTCTCAACCCCTGCTGGAAGTTATTCTATTGTACCGAAGGACGATATCCCGAACATTTCGCGTATACCATCTGGCATTGCCAGCTTTCAAGCCAGCTCCTCATTCGTGGAGTATGATCAAACCAAAGAATTTCCCATAGTCCCACCAGCACGCTACCTACCAGTTCGACCCTCCCTCATCAGTCCAACATCGCTCCGCACAACAAGTCGAGGGACTAGAAAAATTGTTCGATTTGCAGACCTGCCCTCTTCACCCCCCTCGAAAGCAATGCCCGTTTCTTTGGATGAATGCACAATACCCTCTTCGTCAAAGGACAATCTCTTCAAGCGTCAAAACGTTGTATTCTCGACTTGGACACCCCCCAGACCTGCACCTTCAGCTATCCGATCTCTCCAGTCAGCCAAGCTATCTCGAGAATCTTGGCCAAATATTTTACCCAGCGATATCCTTCGATCGCCGCCACCGCCGCGGCGAAGGCCATTATCTCATCGCTATCCGATGTCCCCGAAGTTGCCTCCATTTATTGATAGCAATACAATTGTTCGGACGTTGAGTGGCTCTCCAGCCCGGCAATCCTCCGCGTGCAAACCACGACCGGATCTTGTTGAGAAGTTTTCTCAGGCTCATTCACCTTCGAGAAAGCAATCATTCTTGATGAAAGGGAAAAAGACTAGAATCACAAAAGAGAATTTGAATATTTCCCATCCTATTCCTATCACTGCAACTTCTCGGAAGAAACAAAGGGCAGGAACTAAGGTGTCGACTGAGTCAAGGAGTAGTCAAAGTCATATGAATAGTCCTCTACGCAGCATATTTATGAAATGGAAGTAGTGTTGAATATGAATCCAAGCCACAGGCAAGGCCTGATGGTCTAGTAGTATGATTCCTTGTTAGGGTGCTCTAAGCACATATCGAGGAGGTCCCGGGTTCAATTCCCGGTCAGGCCCAACAGATTTCTGTATTGTTTAGTGCTTTTCTACTGTGCATTATTTGATGTTTCAGTTAGGCACTGAATCTGATATCTTTATACCTCCCTTGGACTCCCTCATGTCATATACTGCTTCTGATAATTCAGAAGCCTTGTCCATGATCTCGTCAAATTTGTATTCACTTTTTGTTTATATTATATTTTCAGCTGAGCCTGTGAGATACATGCTCGTGCCCCAACTGTATCATCCCTAGAAAAGAGTGTTTAGCGAAGACTATATTATGATGCCGACCATATTGTCGCGGTGCTAGAAACACGGCGTTTCCCGGGGCTCGATGTATAGGCTGATATAAAGACCTTAAACTTTTACGGCGAACTCCCTCTGGCCACTCAGGCGGTCTACTCCGGTTTGCATGTAGACAGTAATCCGAGAACCTAACAGGTCGTCGATTTCTAATGTGATGCAGAGAGTTTTGATGGGGTCTACTGGAACAATGGATGAACTGTTGCCCGAGACCGAGGACAAGGTTGCCTTCTGCATAAGCTATCACGGACTTGAAGTCATTTGATTTTGTGATGAAAGCATAAATATGAAACGGGACCGGTGTCCACCTGAGGAGCATATCTGAAGTCCTATTTCTTCGTCTGTTAAATAGTTGAATAGAGGGTAAATCCAGGTCAACATGAATTCGACTGAAGGTAATTTTTCAATTTTCGAAATAGTTCGGCGTTGATAGTGTTAATTCAAATATTATGGTACATCAGCTGATACATTTAGGATCTCGAGAATGCCATCAGCTAAAACGCCTCTATTTCTGTCCTTTTTTCGGCTGCTCGAACAGTTAACCTTCCTGCTAAGGTCTAGATGCTTCGGGGTTCTAGTGTCGGGGACAATGTACCTGAAAGTCTATTCTCGCCGTATGAGTTCGAGGATATAACTCACGTTTACAAGTCGCAGGTCCACAACACCTTTCAACTCAAGGAAGACAAGGTGCTACCCATGCATTATTGCCTCCCAGATCCAGTTCCCGCGCGATGTCAAAAGGGCAGTGCATTTTCCCTCACTGGTTCGGCTGTCCGCATCTCACGGACCTAAGAATCTGTCCGTAGGAACCTATCTGATATGACAGGAATATGAAATATGGGTCTCAACCCAAACCTTGACCAAGCTAGGGATGCACTTCTACCCCAAACTATCCATCACCACAGTCGACTAGGCGAAGAATCGATGGCCCGTCATGTCAATTTCTTAGTCTCGTCCATGAATATGTATCCGTCAAATGCCTCCGTAAAACACATCCAACACCGTGGTCTTTACAGAGCTCTGACCAATGTTAGTTGTAGGAACTGGTATGAGCCATGTAGGTAGATAACACCCTCACTCTGGACTCACAATGACGATATTGACTGCAATAGCAATGGGTAACTTCCCTTGTCATTGGGAATACACTCCGCGCGTCACTCGTCGCGAAAACCGATTTGTGGCACAATCGTTCCACTGTCATACATCATTAAAAGAAGGGCTTGCTCCTGCACTTCATCACCGACAGATTTTACCACCAAAAAGTGCCCGGGATACAAAATGCCGGATTGAATGCGGTCTCGATGGTTTTATTGCGGCTGAAGTCTATTACGATCTCAATGATTTAGGAGCAATGTTCGGTTCCCCCTCAAAATTTGAGCGAGATCGATGTATTGTCCTGTCCAAGGTGAGATCTGTTCTTTCATCTCGGCTTATCTCGTTTGAAAAGATTATGGCATCGGGAAAAAGCGATAGAGTCACTGAATCAGTCCTCTTCAAGTCCCTCGTCCGAACGAGTAATGTTCAAAAGAAGCACCTATTTCCGTCCTTGTGACTGTGACATATTAATGATCTCCCTACTGTCAACGTCAAATCACATCGGATGTTGACGTTGCGCGTTCGGTAAGTATCGTACTCAGAGAGGAGACTCTGGCGGCTTGACAGAACAATTTTCTATTTATTTCTTTTTGATAAATAGCTTCGTCGGTATCATAGCATCGCAACCGACTGTGGTGTTTTAGTTCTGCTTGTCAGCCAGCGGACAAGCAACTGGAGACGGAGACCATTGAATCTCAATGCCCAAGGAGGTATACTTACGAGCAATGCAGAAGGGAGAACTTGCTTTATCAATCGATACAGGGTAGTAACGTTGCTTGACACCGAAGTGAAACCATTTTTTTCTGTCTTGTTCCCGGTTTGAATATATTTTGCAAATGTTTATCCTGAGGGTGCGCCGTCCAGATGAGAATCGAACGGATACCAATATTGTCATCTTTATCATCCTCGTTAACTGCACGTCACTCTCTCATGTCTGGCAAGGTTTTATAGAAAGGGGTTGTTGACAAGGACTTGGGGCCCGTCCTTAAAATTAGATATGCTCCACGGGAACACGGGCTTTTTCCATGTTTTTCACCGCACATCAACGAGACCTTCGAAAGCAAAGATTATCCGGGTGAGCACTTATTCGAAATTGAGCAATTTACCATCATGTGTTGGTGTGAACCCACTCGAAATAAATTTCTCGGAGTAGATGAAAAGCCCCTAAAAACAAAAAAGTTGATCCCACGCTTCCAGATTTACATCTTGATCTTTCTTTAACCCCAATCTTCTCTCCATACCTTCTTCAAAAGAATTTCTTGGATAGTCAATTTATTTCCCACGGTGTTACTTTCAGGGTAGCGTGAAAAAGTGACGTTCATTGGGTGTGCCAAAACAAGATGTCCGAAACTTTTATGGAAGACGAACACGTCAAATGTGATGCTTCGGAGCTCATGCTTCTCTGATCCATCTTATGATCTTGGAAGAAGCAGTTTATGTATGTGTCTTCATCAGGGTTCCACTTCTCTTTCAGCAAACTACCCGGTTACGTATTTACGCTAGTCCTCTTATGGACAATCACGTGCATAAAAACAGTCTAACCAACCGGGGTTAACTGGGCGGGTGCGGCAAGTCAGCATCAAGACAAGGATTCGGGTGTCAAAAAGGAATAGAAAAGGCATTGCTTGAACAATCAAGCATAGAGTGGCACTCTTTATTGTCCTCTGGTAGCGTGTAGCAACTGTAGTCAGTGGAAATTCAAGTTCCGTTCCCCTCGCACTGCGGGCCAGCAGATTTTGAAGGGGGTAAGATCTCCGGAGGTCGTTGATAGGATCTCTCATCCGCGACCCGCAGGATCTGTTTTTCCTTAGATTCTTTTTCTTGCGCCGATACTTAGAATGAGCTTATAGAAAATTTAGGAGAACAACATCCCTTCAATTCCTTTCCATCAAGAACGTGCACCACTTGTACTACCACTTGTACTACTCCGAGAGACCAAGAAAACAATAAACATGATAAGTATAGACAAATGCGTATTGCTCGCCAGGAAATGCAAATAGGTATAAGTCGAACTCAACAAGAATCAAGGAGGGTATTGCAAAATATGGCTAGAATACAAGTTAATTGCGATAAGGAAGCGAATGTGGTAGACCAGCAGATGAAATGGAAGAAGTTAAACAAATCTACAGGCGAGTTTATAGTAAGTGAAGGACAATCCAACGAGTCAAGGCCATCATAGGCAACTATTGTCGACAGTAACCCACACGATTGGTAAAGAGGGGGCAATTAACGTATATGAAAAATAGCAGAAATATAAGAATACTACGCGTTATTCAGAGTGAGCTAATAGTCCAATAATCCGGAGGGTCAGTGTGGCCACGACTTGTTGTAACAGGAATTCTTCGAGCGCAGGAGTTGATCATGTTCAGGATGCTATTATCCACGATCATCCCCACTGACATAGCCTCCTAAGCTTGCATGACCTGTACCTGGTCGGCTGTCAGATTCATACAAATCGAAACCATCAGGAGAGTATGTTAACTCTCCTGCAGGATGGAGAGGGGGGAGCAGCTCTGAGTGAGCTTGATGATTTTGGTATCCGGTCAGCATCGTACTGTCCGGACCCAGTCTTTCCACCGTCCGCGGAGAAGGTGAGGTTGGGTGACTGGACTGGGATGGAAGGGAAGAAGGCATGTACGGTTGGTTAATTCCTACACGCGAAGCCAGTGTGCTGCCAGCATGCCATGAAGACGGTGTACCTGCGCTGTTGAATCGGCGCAGGTTACCGTAATCTTCACGTTCGTATGGAGGGTATCGAATATCTTCGATGGGCATAGCGAATCGATCGGCGGAGCCCGCATGAGGGACATTAACAGATAAGCCCATCGCGGAATGCTGACGGTACTGCATCACTCCATAACGAGCATCGTAGGTGCCAGATTCATCCAGTCGCATGCCCATGCTGGGGATCCGGCGAACGGGTCCATTGGATAGGCCAATAACAGCTGCTTCTTTTTTGGCCTTTCGCCACTGTTTACGTCGATCTTTAAATTCTGTTATACGCAGAACGTGAGATGAAACGTTGAGCTGCGATAGTTGACAACACTTGCCGGAAGGCGTACGTTTGGGACCATGCCTTTGCGTCAAAATGTGTGCATTCAGGTGGTTCAGCGTACCATATCCCTTTTGGCAGTCTGGCCACGAGCAGTAATAGAGGCGTTCGATCTCATCGTACCTACGGCGAGGACGTTTTTTGACTGTGTTCCCAGATGAAGCTACAAATGAATAGGTCCTGCTGTTAGCGTCGCCGGCGAGATTGGCATTTGTTTGAGTACCCCTCTGAAAGTTCAGCGCCTCTGGCTGGGGGCCGAAATGACTGTAGTTCATTGAACCGAGTTGAGGTGCAGACGAGGTGGAAGTAGCCGTGTTAGGAGGAGATGGGCCATATTGATCACCTGGTGAAGGAACACCATTAGGAGAGGCGAGCAAACCACCATGAAAATTAGGATTCAGTGGCGAAAGTGGTTCGTAAAGACCTTGCTCATATGCATCGTCACTCTGTTTCCAGTTTGATTGGGTTAAGGGATAACCAGAAAGAGTACGGGCATCTCGCGATGGCCCTCTCTCCAAGCCTGACAGGTACGAGGAGGAGCGGATAGGTTGTGGGACAGGTTGTGATGGAGGATTGAAGGCAAAGGGATATTGAGACAGATGGTCACTCGAGTCACCCGGAGGGCCATAGGGAGAGTGGCAGCCGAGGAGTGTTGGCTCAGACATGCGACGTTGCTCCATACCAGGCTGGGCGCAGGTAGTCGAATATTTATCGTGAGAGCCTTGGCGAGTACAACGGTCTGTCAAAGATTCTGGAACAGCACGATCATCCCCCGAATAAGGTGGAGCGCCTGTAAGAAGGAAACGGTCTTGCGAAGGTGGCGCACTGATGGGGTGGGGAAACGAAGGTGGACGATGGATGTCCACGGGAGATGGCGATTCGGACAGGTAAGACCCGACGGCATCTGGATTCCTTACTGTATTTGCACTGGTATCATCGGTGGATAGAGGATGAGGCGCGGGATACGGAGCTACAGCGAAGGATGAGCGAGAATCGGGGTCAAACATTTCTGTAGTGGGGGAGGTTACTGGGGATTCAAAGACTGCAATTGGGGGACGAGAGCAATACTGAAACTGGCCAAAGGAGCGGATAGGAGAATGAAGCGATGAATGGTCATCATCGACCGAACCTGGTGGGGAGTCTGAATGAGTTGGCGAAGTGGTCATGGGTACGAGGCCACCGAGGTCGGTAAAGAAAGACGGAAGCTTTTGGCGTGGAAGGTAGTCTTGGATGGGTTTTGAAATGTTTAGTTGAGGGGGAGACAGAACCTGGGGCATCATCGGAGGCGACAATGGCAGGAGGAAAGAGATGATTTTGCGAGAATTGCTCGTCTCTTGTCTTTGTACAACTCTCGCACAGATCTGAGATCTGCGTGACGTGACTCTGGTGTCAGATTAATTACAGTTCAACTTAAAATCAGCACTCACTTGCCGAACAATCATTGAATCAATAACATCACATTGAGCTTCTGGGTTTCCATAAGGAAGCTGCCTTTTTGGGACTGCTCTCCATGTCACGCACGTATCGTTTCACAGTGACGTGACATATGTGACGCGACGCGTTTCGCGTCACCGTCCAGTTCAACTGACCAGCGGTAACTCAACTGCTCCACCGATCACCTTCCTTTTCGGGGTCCTGTCCATTTTTCCGCTATTCTCCGCACGCAGTCCCGCTCACTCTTTTGCTGTCTTCTTTCCGCCTCCTTCCGCCTGCGTGTGGGCACAACCTAGGAACGACCGGTTCCGCCGTACCCTGACATAGAATATGAAAATACAGTCGGACCTCGTCGGAGTCTCCATTCAGTTGTTACTGCACAATCTCAGATTTCACTTACGATACTCATGGATCTGTTCGGCTTTCCATGCCGTGGTTGACCCTGCATGACCAAACATGCTAAATATAACCTATCCTGCAGCCTGTCGGAGCAGCCTACACAACTTGAGCCATGGTGTGCATGAATGATGTATCTTCCCTCTAATGCATTATCCATGGTCATCCGATCGCCAGAAGACGTCCCCATTCTGAAGAGTCTTCCGCTTCCCGAAGAATACAACCTTTTTACCGTGACGCCCATAGTACCCAAGATTTCATTGAACAATAAGCATGGCATGTATCTCTTAGTTGTTCCCGCCCCCTCTACTCGACGGTAAGACGGAAGTAACTCTGTGTAAGCTGTCAAGTCTTCTGCCATCGCAATGCTTGTAGCCCCATTTCAATGATCCATCTCGGTGGGGCGACACTCGAAATTGCCTATCAGCGATTTATTGTTGATTTGTTAGTCCAAAGACCTTCCTGCCCCATAGCAACAGATTTAACAGATCTGCTCTTTTCCGGTATAAGCGGAATGGACGAATGACATTGGCTGTTGCCGAAGAAGGAAAAGGTCAAGTGGCAGCACACTTACATCGTTGCCCTCGATCAAGCCATCATTCAGCTGCTGTTATGTTACAGCTTGTGTCATGATTTCGAGGATAATCGCCGGATCTGGCGGATCCGCCACAATCCATGGCCAGAGGAGCAGAGGAGCTACCAACTCTTTGCAAGTGAACCAATCGGGTTTAGCGCTCAAACCAGGGTTTTTAGTCATATAGTACACGTACACACCATGGCAGTATTGCCGATAGAGATCGACATCGTTCAGCTGCTAGGAGATGTGTATTTGACTGACTTTGATTCGTTTTGAGATGTTTTGCAGTGCGTAATGATGTCAGGTGAAAGTAAGCGTACCATCTTGACACAACAAAAACTTCAACAGCATGGTCAAAGTATTGAGAATGCAGTATTTCATGCGGCGTTAAATCTGGGGGATGGGGGGGGGGATTCACAGATGAGATTAATCAGAGTCCCATAAGACAAGTGCAGAAGACAACGTTATAATCTGTCCCTATAGATGTTCGCTTGGCAAGGCGAAATCAAACCTAATGCAACTCTTTGGACAGAAAAAAGTGAGAAGTATTATGAAAATAGGTAAAGAGTACCAATTAGTGATGGAAGGTAAAGTTCGTCGACAGTGCTTACAGCATATATTTAGGGAGTGTTGTAAACTGGTTCAGTCCTGAGAACAGTGAACCCACACTGATGGTGGGGTAGATGTGAATATGGCCTAGGTTACTAGTAAGCTATTCGTTTCAGTTGTTCTTTCGAGCAATTCTGGAAACATGTGCAGACGTAGTCACGGAGATGACAACTCCCATCTACATCAAGCTAAATTCAGCTGTGAATATTCAGCGTGTTCGTTCCCGGTATTGGAAACAATACTTCGGCGAGTCCCGTCGGGATGGCCAGTCGTTCATGGATAGATCTAATGATGGTGGAGTCGCATGACTCTGGGCGTTTTCCGAAGCCGGTTCTCAAACATCATGGCATTGTAAACCACGTCTCTCATGAACCGTAGGATTCTAGCAGACAGTGCGCCGAGCCTGAACTGTAGCGAAGTATAGAAGCCGCAGCATCGACTGCATGTGCATATCAAAGTGATGAGGTTTGCGATAATGACAGGAAATAATCGCGGGCCCGGACAGACACACGTGACATTCCATAAATAGAAGCCCCTATCGTGCACTCGCCTGGGTCGATTCGCTTCGCGGACTGTTGCCATCATGCCCCGGCCCTCCAGGTCGTCGATGACCATGTCTGAGGCTCGTCCAAGGCGGTCCACAAGGATCAGTAATCGCCAAGGTCTGCTCTCCTCACACGTCTTCTTCTGGCTTGACGTATCTTTCCTCAAGCAGTCCAGGATGTGTCTATGGATCCTAGGCAGCCGCCAGCAAAAAAAAGAAAGACGACAAAGAAGGATGCTCTGCTTGCTGGATCTCCACCTTGTGCCACAGAGTGTGCAGAGAGGTCTAACGTGATTGCTCAACGTACTGTCCTGTCAAAAGCCGATTTTCAACGAGCTTCTCGGATGTCTGCCTCCGAACTGAACAGAAGGGAGGGGGATCTACTGTCTCGAGAGGAAGATTGTAGAATTCGTGTCCAGCAGATCGACGAGCGGATGCAGGCCTTACTCGATAGGGAAGACGAGGCAGCGGCAAAATTATCGCAACTAGCGAAAAAGGAGGCTCAAAATGCTCTTGGCCAACTGGAGGAACATTTCACCTGTGCATTGTACGTCAACCTTTGTGATCATCAATGGCGGTGGCTAACGCCAACAAAGGTGCTATGAAATAATGGCATATCCTTACTCGTTGCACCCAGGTCATTGTGGTCACACATTTTGCGCTATCTGCATCCTCAAATGGTTCTTTTCGCGGTTGCACCGTGTCTGCGGGGGATGGCATGAAGCCGTTGATTGTCCAATCTGCCGCAGCGTTCTGATACTCACTCCTGATCGTGTTCCCCGTTCCAATATGACCTTTCCCTTTGTCCCCAACCGCGTGGCTGCAGCAGTTGTCGAGTCCCTAATTGAGCGACTTGCGATCTCGTCATTGCCTGTAATGAAACGAGAATATTCTGAAGCTCTCCGGATATCCGAGTCCGACAAGGAAGGGCGTACACGTAAGAAAGAAGCTGTTAAATTCGAGGACTGCGACTGTTCTTCAGAGGTTGACCTCGATGTTTGGAAGGAAGGGGGAACCATGCGAGCAGAATGGTTGAAGAGAGACAGGTGCGCATATAACCATGCCTTTCCTCCTAGTCTATCTCTCATCATAAATCCATCTAGTGACGGCAAGCGAGAAATGAACCAACTTCTTCATTCGTGGCCGACCCTCGGGTCGAATGATTTCCTTTTGGTCAAGCAGAGGCTTGAAGTATAAAAGCGCATTGTCTATTAATCATGTCCCCATGACTTTCACGTCTATCGATTTTCTGTCTGCAACAACATCGATCCCAAAAACTGCGCATGCACAAATTGTTTTCATAACGATCATTTATCATCATAACCTTAGGATACCCCTGTAATCATCGTTCAATGGTGAGCAGTGACTTACTTGGCCTCAATATTGGTAGAACTCTGGATTCAAAAGAGACCGATACACACAAATTAGTTCAGGCAACTATGCACCTTCAGAGGAAGAAACATCGCTCTTTCAGGCCTCGTATACCCAGAATCTCCTGCAAACAAATTCAGATGAAAGCCTTCAGAATGTTCAATCGAGAAAATTACCCAATCTGACGGGGTTACCCAAAGTTCAGATATACTCTCCATCTTGCCGAGTACAGTCGCACCTTTCCAGGCCAGGATTTGGGGGCTAACATCCTTGGGAGGTGGGATAACTTGTACCTTTTCCATACCTGATACAACTGGTGTAGCAATAGCTTGCAACCTGGAAACATAATTTAGATATAATCGGAGCATTGAAGCGACGACATTACCTGCTTTCAAGGGCAGGAGCTATTCCAGATATTTGCACACTACCACCTACAAGTAAAACCATTTGTAGGTATTTACAGATGCGATCTTCCCCAGCTGCACGAACACTATTAAAGATAGCCACATCCAATGGCAGCATGCTGGCTTCAAAGGGAACGTCAATACTGTAACCCCCCGCATAGACAGGGACTTGAGCCGGAGCAGTGGTAGGTGTGGTTTCTGAAGGTTGAGAAGTCTGTGAGTTAGCTTCTGCTTGAACTTCTGTAGGTGTCTGCGACGTCGATCTCGAAGCATCATTAATGCTCGTGGTTGTTTCAGCTTCAACTTTCCCAGGAGTTGAGGTACCTTTTACAAGACTACATTAGCAGACCAACCAGCATTAGTGAGGAGGGACATCACATACCTGAGGTTTGGGTCGTAGGCTTGGATTTTGTGGTGCTTTCTTCAGTTATAGTCCCAGGCATAAGGTGCCGAGTGGATATTATCATTGCATTTGTCTGGTGTGGTTTAAGATGAAGTGTTCAGGATTGTCTAAGAAAGATATCTTACAATGATGTCCGAAGTTTGCTCAACAATTTCATCAGTGACCATTGAATTTGATGTGTTCCTCCTCGATGGGCGTTTCGCGTCAAATTGAATGACACGAGGTTCAAAAAGGCACTGAAGGAGATGATCCATAGTGATTAACGACCAGGCAGGCAAGAGAGACGTACCATAGGAGCTAAGATAACCTCGTCGTAAACACGGAAACCGTACTTCACAGTGGGCTGATTTGGCCTGCGGACCTGGAAGCCACATAGATTGGTTGTGACATCACTCTACCAACGAGCTTAATACAGAATATAGGAGCGAGATGCCTCGAAGAGGCTTACTTCCGTCAGAGTGCACATTTTTGCCTTTAGGTCCTCCATGATGTTCCAATCATATGATCGTACAAGATCCATTTCCTTGTAAGGCAGATAAATTCTCTTGAGCAGGACAGAAAGAAACTCAGTAATATCATCTCCCCCCACCCCCAACCTCATTCTGTTCCGGGATGTCATGCTGTTTCATGACAAATTGCGATTAACGCACCTTGTATCAGGAATAACCATTCCTTCTTCAATGCAGGCGATACTGGTTGTTGTCGCACCAATATCAACTACACAAGCATTAGAAACACCAGCACCATAGGTCGCAGCCAGGGATTCCTAATATTCGGTAGCTTGAGGGAGTGCAAACCAAGAATGAATCAGAACAAACTTGTTGAGCACAGAATCTTTTGAATCCCATGGATATCAGCAAATTTAGAAAATCACAGACATAAGCTCGGTCGTAAAGATCAGGGATAACCAGAACAACAGAATAATCCTATAGTGGAGATGAGATTGCCTCTGAGGGTCCCTCTCACGTTGCATACCTTCAAATCCCTTTGCTGGAGTCCACATTTCTCTTGCAGCCCCCAGAGAATAAGAGCCTCTAAATCACTCAGTGCCACTCGCACTGAGGGATAGTCGCGGAGGTTGAAGTTCCGGTTATAGATTGGGTAGCGGACTATATAACCGGCATTTTGAGGATCTCCAATACGAAGCGCCTTTTTTTGGCGGAAGTTAGATGTTACGAGTAGATGGATGGCAAAAAAGTGATACACACAGTGTCCCCCACTAGCACATCCTCGGTTGAAGTATGGTCAATCCAGTCTATTTGCATGGCATCATTTTGTTCAGAGATGATTTCCGGTTGGAACTGTTTATTGAAGGTTGTTGATATCATAAACGCGTTGTAAACGGTACGTATTTTGAAGAAGCGCATCCGTTCTTTCAAGGATCCTATCATACTGGCTAATTTGGTATCGAACTACGAAAATTCATGAGTCTACAGTTTGATAGAGTACGAAAAAAGACGCACTGGATCCTTATTGTTGGCTTCCTCTGTTGTTTCTTTCTGCTGAGCTATTTCATCTTGGGTCATTTGCGACCAAGGACGAGCTACATTTCTGATGCGCGTTACTTCTGGCATCTGTGTTCGGCACTTGCGAGCTACCACACAAGGTATAGAGAGGGGAATGACATCACAGGCCCTTCCTATTCGAAGAAATCTTGAACCGGGATGTATGACAATGACCTGGGAGCCACGTCTTGGAGGAATGGAGCTGGATGTAGTAGTCTTCATAGATATTGATTCAACCCACCTTTGTGGCTCAGCAAGAATTTGGGTAGAGTCCTCATTATTACCATCGCGCAGTCTTTTAGATGTGTTTCTTGACCAGATAGTCTGTGTTTCCGATTTAAGATATGTGGAATTAACATGCTTTGGGTTCGCCCTTGCTGAGGGTGAGCAGCCACTCCAAGAAACGAGTGAACCCGAACTGACGACGGAGGCATACTAAAGGTAGTAAAGCGCATTCCTGCCTCGTCCTTCTTCACAGTCGAAGCGCGTGGCATTGCAATAGTATGCTAAAAATCTTTGTTGCGAAAGGATGCACAGAAAGGAGGGTATATAAATACGGGAACAAGAATAGCAAAATCTACATAGTGGATCATTCCCACGGCTACCAGAACGCACACCAACCTGAGAAACACTGGCAAAGGTTTTCCAGAGCAGTTGATTGGCTAATAAGTTGTTCGACCTGTTCTTGCACCGTTAACTGCACATCTGGATTGAAGTCGCGGCCTGATTGTTCAAAAAGTTAAAGTTATGATCATTCACCAAGCATAAGTAACATACCGGTTAACTTGTGTTGAACGCGATTGAAGACGAACAACGCCCTTTCATTCCGCACTTCTTGAGCACCAAGTTCACCTTGAGTCTCTATATTTTGATGAAAAACTCAGTGGTAAATCCTCAAAATCGATCAGATAAACGAACCATTGAAGATCTGATCTTCGTTCGCTTTGACCTTTCGGGATGGCCCCTGAGGGTAAGCCGCTGCCCGCGCTAGCTCAGCAGCACGATCAGGATCAACTTATAGCTAGTTAGTCTGGTTCACAATCCGCGGAAAGGCGCCCTCACTTTCATTACGTCGACCGTCAACTTCCGTTTGCATCAAGCGCCAGTTTATCAAAGGATCATAGACGAACGCCTCCAGCACTGCCATCAAAGATTCCTTGTTGTCGCGAAGGACAGTCATGGTAATTTCACATGTATTTCTGAAGCTACCTTCGATACCGCTGACCTGCATCCGAGAGTAAGTGGCAAATGACATCAACTATTAATTGGCACGCACCTCCATGGCGTGAGTCAGCATCCTCGTCAATCGGAATGGTACCTTCTCGGGGAACTTTTCACGGTGCATGGCCACTTCGAAACAGTCACCAAAGTCAATATGAACGACCTTCCCAGTGCTTCGCTCCAGCATTATATTGGAAGGATGTCGGTCCCCCAAACCAAGAATGTGTCCAACCATGCTGTTGACAGCGAGCGATCGAGTATAAGTTGCTCGACGCTCCAACCAATGTTCCGAATTGGCACTTTTCAGCCACAGCACACGGTACAAGTCTTGACCGGTAGTGTTCTCTAAGGCGTATTCGAAGACTTCGACCTTCTGCAACAATGTGAGGTTTTCATAATCAGGAGCCATCTACGACGTGGTTAGCTAAAATCGGGGACCGTCCTTCCTGTATAGAGTCATACACACCTGAAGCATGAGTCGATATTCGATATTAAGTAGAACTTTTCTAGAGTCACGGTAATCTCGGATGAGTACGTGTAGGGTATCACTGTCTTGCACCCAGCCCAGCAAACCGGCGTTGGGAGCGAGCGGTATCACAGGGTATCGTTGAATATGCAATCGTCTTTTAAAGCTATCGGTATCAACGGAGAGTAACGTGTTGACCAAACTGAATAACTGCATCACTCGTTCATCCTGACGTAGATCTTCGTGGCCCTTGAGGACGTATTGATAATCACGACCGTCATCGCCCTTCAGGGATAGTCGTCTAGGCCTTTGTTTGGACGCAATCACCGTCAACTTGGTGGCAAAGCTTTGAATCCTGATGATAGGCCTGCCACTTTGATAAGTTCCAGGGACTGCAAGCTCCAAATCCCGAGCCTTCAAGAGATGTGGCGACACGTATTGAAGGTCCAGAGTGGTAAGCTGTGGTAATTGCTTTTCGACACGCTTGAATACCTAACACATACTGTTTGTCAGCGAAATTCAGTACGTGAGTCATTTTAAACACAAACTCCGTAATAAACATCCCATGCCCTGTCCAGCTCGGCAGTTTCGCCATAAATCCTAAACCGACGACAGGCTTCACGAGCTTCATGCAGTTCCCTGCCAAAAGCTTGAGCAAACGAAGTTTCGCGGGCAGTTTCAGGACCCTAAATGAATCGTAATTAAATTGAGCTCTATAAAAACATAAAAGTATCTTGCCTTTTCCAATAGATCATGTAGGGGTTCCAAGGCGGCTATCATTCCATCCGGATTCTTTTCCGTGAAGTACAGCCGCGAAGCTTCTTCTAGTCCCTCATGCCACAACTCATGCCATAATATTGCAACTCGGAAGAGTTCTTGGCTGACCACTTGAGCCTAAGCAGGAATGAGATGATTTCAAATAGGTTGAAGATAAGTACCTGAGTTACGATTATTGGACTATGTTCCCGCATCCGCTCCATAATGCCGAGCGCAGCATTTTTTCGTGCAATACTTGAAGATTTCGAGGCTACAGTCAAAGGATAAATTAGAGCTTGCGGATGGGCTTTCCCAACATCGGTGAGGAGATTGCTGATATTGCGTCTGACATTCAGGTGTGGTGATTGGATTCGCGCAATGATCTGAAGAGATATAAGTGGGTATTCCGACTCAAATCACGTGTCACCTGCTTGAGGGATAACTTCCAACCAGGTATCGACGTCCACACTCGAGAAACCATTGGCCATTGCACTACTGACGACATCATGAGCACCGAATTTGAACCACAAGGTTAAAAGTCGGAGCGTATCTTGAAGGGCGTTGACATTAGTCAAAGCAATAGAACGGAAGAATCCTAGACAAACATGAGGCTGGCGATAGTAAGAGGAAAGAAAAACAAAACCTTCAATAGCCTGAACAACGTGTGCGGCAATCCCATCACCAGGTATATCATTGACACGTCCCTCGACCTGACTCTCTAATTCACCAATGACTTCAAAATTGGCGAGTGCCCAAGTGTGCCAGGCTTTATACCATTGAGGATCGTAATGAGTGGCGAGGAAGTAGGAATGTAGAATATCTTCCGTATTTCTCTGTGGAGTCGATCAGACCGCCCAAAAAAAGAAAAGAACTTTTTCTCGCTCACGGAGCTCCAAGAATCATTGAGTTGGGCCTGCCATTGTCCCTGCTTAAGGTAACATCGAGCAAGTAATTTCGATAGCTCTGTCAGCTTTGATCTAGAAGCACTATTTCCAATCCTATGATGGGAACTGTCATCGGTTTCTTGCTGTAAGTCGTGCGCAAGTTGGGTAGAGAAAGTGCGAAGGAACTCTAGAGTTTTTTCTTTGGAGTCAGGTCGAGCCCACATGTACTTCAATTGTGCATAGACAACATTTGGAGTTGCTTTCCCGTGATGTTCATGAAGCCGATACTGACATCCCGCCGCCCTTAACAGCCAAACATTCGGGTTGAACGAGTTTTACTCACCTTTTCTGGTGACAAAAGAGAATTAATGGTCTTCTCAGCAAGAGCCATGCGGTCATTTTTGCGACACAAATTGGCGAATTTGATCCACATAACAGGGTCATCTTCAGGGTTCAAAACCAAGGTGCGGACTTGCAAAATCCTTTGCCAGACCTCAACATCAGGTTGACAACCTTGTAACCTGGCCTTCTTTTTCAGGGATAAAAATCAAATTTCTAAAAACGAAAAACACACCGCTTCAGCCACGTTTTTCGGATGGTCATTTGACGTTCAGGTTGATCAGCATATTGTTTGAATGCAATGATCTCTTCCAATTCCGACAACATTTGTGCACGAACCATGACTCTAGATTCAAAAAATTCGTTTCAGACGACCATCTGTCAAAGTTAATATGACAGGGACTCACCCATACAAACGGCCATAGTTATCTCCAACGAAAGAACTTAATTCAGGTTCCAGTAAATCGCGAGCTTTTGCAATTTGTCCGAGTGCTTTAGGGAACTGGTTCTGCTGAACGAAGAGGATAGCACGATAGAACGCTCTGTCCGATGACTCTGGCTTCATCGTGTTGATATAGTCCTCCATAGAATCCCATTCATTAAGTGACCAAGCAGCAGCAGCCGCCATTGGTGCAATCTCCCTGCGATCTTCATGTGAAGCAGTCGCCCAATGTTCTCCAACACGCGTCGCCAGCTGGTCCCATTCACCAAGCGCGTGTAGACATTTCATACGGCCATATTGAACTTCAAGATCAGTAGGGTCCTTATCCGCCGCCTTTTCGTATGCTTGAAGGGCCTCTTGCCAACGACCCAATCTTTCATACCACTCTTCATGCTTGGTCACATTGTATTGCTCTCGAGCACTTATCAAAGTTCCCCAGGCAGCATCATGTTGCTGTAATCGAGTATTGATGGAAATAAGAGACTCAACGACAGCAGGAGAGGCTTCGGAGAAGTACTCGAGTTCCTTGTAGTGAAGGGCCTTCGCATATGCCATGTATTTCATTGCATACTCACCAAGAGTCCGATGTTCTATCGGTAGCGGCTTTTCTTCATGTTCCATGAATTCAGCCAGGTTTAGAAGACGATGAATCAACTCAGGTGGGGTATTATTGGATGTGATGGCAAATTCGATCGATCGGACCAGATCCTCCTAGAAGAGGACAAGAAACAAAAACAGTTCAACGCCAACCGCCACCATCACCATCACCAGATGATTACAGTTCAGCTTACCTGATATTGGTCATACAGCTCGCTCCAGCACGACAAGAACGCCGCGTTGAATAGCTCCCTAGCAAGGGGAGGGTGAATGTCAACCAAACTCATGCATGCTCGCAAGGCATGAGATGGTGATTCTTTCATAAACTCTACGCTCATCCGATGGATCCACTCGAACCATTCTTCTTTCGTAGCAATCTGAGATATATCCCAAGCTTGTTTCAAGTGTTGTTGGTTGACCGCCATTTTCGTAGCCTCAGCAGGAGCAGAAAATTCAGGAGTTTTATTCGGTTCTCTGGAGTACATCAGCAATCAAGATGATACTAATCCAACCATGAACATACAGAGAATCTTGCAATGCCATATCTTGCGGTAAACGTTCACCATTCAACAGCTTGCTGATCATGTTCTCGTACACAGGATGAGGGGCAACTTTGTTCCGCACAATACTCTACTAGCACATGAGTTGCATCGAAACCGTGACTGGTCAACAATGTATACCTTGTTGACAGTTGGAACAAAGATAGCAAAATCGGCTCCCAGCTGCATCATCAAGGAACACAATGTTTCCATCACCGACTGGCGAAGTTCCGTATTTGAATTATCCAGTACTCGGACCAAGGGATGTATGATGCGAGAGGCATGATCAGAGAAGTTGACCCGTCTCGACAATCCGTGGATCGCCTGGATGGCCTTCTTCCGCAATGGAATAGTGCCGTCACGTTCATATGCCTTCACGATTATAGGTATGACCAAATGAAGATATTCCTCTATATTCGAACCAAAAGTCATAAATGCATCGAAAACCTTGATTTGAACGGCACTCCGCTTATCATCTGGCGGTCCACCTTCAAACACCTTCAGAATGAGGGGGAGAATGGTGGGGAGAAAAGGCTTAAATTCGGCATCGAGTGCTCTACCAAGAGCTTCAATCAGGGCAACAATAGGAAGCTGGAGAGCAACGTTCTCCCAGAGCTCCGTTATCAGGGCAAATATGTCGGGCATATAGTTACGAACATGCTGCTTAATGATACTGACAAGAATCGCAAGCTGTTGAAGATGAAACTCTTGTAACCTCGCTACGGACGTGCGAGTAACAGTAGCAAAGGCAGGGATGATCTAGATGCAAGGACGCATTCGTCATTCAGATGCAATTCAATCTTGGCAAACAGACCTGTGGAAGGAAAGTGACACATTTCAGCCCTTGAGTCTTGAATATAGACATTACTGCCTCTATCACGGTGTGGTGATGGCTACTCAGAGCTTGGTCTTTCAATATCACTAAAAGTGAATTGATGACGACAGTCTGAAAATAATCATCAGCTCCAGACACTGCGTTATACTGGGCAATTGGGACTTGATTAACAGCCGCGACTGCCTTTTCACCGACGGCATCATCATCCGGCCGACTCTAAATCAATGTGAAATTAACTCACATAAGAACACATTGGAAAAGACTATAGCAAACCTTTCGCCTGTATGGATCCAGCGCCCCAAGGATACCAAGCACTCTCACGACCTCTCGGCGTACATTCTTGGTAGCCTCCATTCTGAGAATTCTTGAAAGCAAGGGTACAAGCTGAGGATATTCAATTAAAGGCGCGATGACATGGCCCGTACTAGAGCAGACTTGTCCCAGAGCATGCAATGCAGCATCCCTCTTGCCGACTGACGCATCTGAAAGCCTTTCTATAATAACCTTCAAGAGCTCAGAAACATAGGGAATTGCATCTTCTCCAGATATGCACACTAGCTCTCCAACGCACATGAGGACATTGGCGGCAACAGATGGATTCACGTCATTGGCTTTAAGCAACAACACACGAAGCATGGGCAATGCATAAGGCTTAATGAGCCGTTGAGTAGAGCTCACGAGCAAAGTCAACAGACGCGTGCACTCTTCGCGGCTCCGCCTGGGACAAGCTTGTAAGCATAAGACAACAAGAGAGGAGCAAAAGACATCTACACAACTGTCGAGTACTCGAGTTCTGTGAGGAGTTGAATCAATGCTTTCCGTAGCGATGGCATCACATAAGCAGGGTTGTGTCTTGCGAGTCGTCCAATGAGGTTGACGGCAGTGACACGATTCTCGAAAACTTCATCATTGAGAGCGATGAAAACAGATCGAACGTTCTCAGCTTGAGCAAGATGCTTGTCAAACTTCTCATGTAAAGAGGCGAGCACTGTCTGCCTGATACCTGCATCTATGGGGGGGAAATCAGCCAAGGCATACACCATACCAGGGAAGGAATAGTCACCAGGATCAGCGATGCCAACAGTGAGAAGCTTGTCCAGAACCTCGCTGATGATCTCAATAGCATGACTACTTGACTGATAGCAGATGGGATCGCGAACGAAAAGTCGAGAACAGGTTGTAGCAGCAGCTCTTCTGACATCTGCATGGTCATCTTCAAGATAGGGTACTGCACAGTTGCGAACAAATTCATTCAAAACATGACCTAAAACAGGAGAGGTGAGCTGGCAGTAAACATTGGAAGACGATGAAACTGACCACTGAAATCAAATGAACCTAATGTAGTGAGTGCTAATGAAAGGAGTTCAGGGTTCTTTTCATTGAACTTTGATAATGGATCAATTGATACAGAGATTGATTTCGCTTAACAACCTGAAACTCACTTGTGCTATAGCAACACTCGTAACAACGTTCGTAGTATCAGGTCTACCCATGGAAGGAGGCCCCCCAAGCGGCTTGTAGTACTGACCACTCAAAACCTGGGAAAGGAGGTCCAATAGTCGATCTTATTCAAGCGTGAACAAAAATGCTCATCTTCAATTAAAAAACGATATGCACCTTGTATAGTTTTCAGTAGTGGCGGAATATGTCTAGCAATGATCACAAGAGCACTCTTGAGAGGTTCGCTTAGACCAAAACTCATCATGAGGTCAAGCTGATCATGCAGGAGCTTGGTGAGATTGGGTCCAACCGCAGCTGCTAGCATCCCTATACATTGAAAAAGAGGTTCTTCGGGCAGGGCATTTTTCCGGCTGTAGCGTTCATTGTGAATTCAAGCTGATTTAGTACTTTGTCGGACGCACCCTCTGCCCTGTAGACCAATCTTTATCTGTACCATGATAGAATCGAGAAAAGGTTTCATGTCACTTCCTACAGCATTGGCTGTGTGTCCAATGGCGATGAAAGCTGCGACGCATATTTAATCAGTTAAAACCAGCATTTCTCGTGCAGTTAGTCGCACCATAATTCCGTTCCTGTGTCTTTTCCAGCTGCGTCAAAAGATGACCCATTGCTTTGTGAAGAAAGTGTTCTGTGAATGTTTGCGTGTCGTATGCAGCAAGCGAAGGAATCATGGTGATGACCATCTTCCGAATCAGAGGATCCTTGTGTGACTTAAAGCGAAGGACTTGATCAGCGATATCTAGGTAATTTTCTCGCATAAACTAGGAACATGGCATCAGTTTTGTCCTGCTTGGACGAAAGATGCAAGGACTCACCATCCCAGCATGAAGCAGAAGCTCTCGGTACGTCAACAAGGAGCCATGAGCGACGTCCATCGAGTTACTCTTCAGACCTTGCTGAGCATCCTGGAGTATCTTGAGTAGATAGGGACTTGTAGCTTGACGCTCTCTGGTTGTAATGATTTCGAGACAAGCAGCCAACAACTCTGATCCACCTTCCCGGATGTGTACCCGGGGGTCACGCAAGGGGATGAGAATGTTGTCGAATACAACACTAATGTGTGGATGGAAATATGTTGGACTGCTACGAGCCAGCTCCTTGAGGATAAGGACGCCAGCATGACGGGGGGATTCGTGTTTATCTGGCTGTATCAAGTCGATAGCTGCTTGTACTTCGTAATCCATGAAACGCTCTCCAAAGGCCGCTCCCCCAATTTCTGCTATTTGACCAAGGGTCTTTGAAGCCGCGAGCATCAAGCCCACCTCGTGGTTTGGAAGCAGATGCTTAACATAGTTGTAAAACCGAAAGAGGTTGCGTTTTGCTTCAATGGTCTCGTCAGACTCGAGGCCAAGAAGATAATCTAGGAGAAAGACTTGGTACGAGACATCGACAGTTTGGTGCACGCGCACCTATAGCTATGAGGCCACCAAAAGCCTCTGCAGAGTGAGGACTATGTGTCAATTCAAAGAGTCGCTTGTTGATAGCCTCGTCCCATATTTTAGCAGAGGCATCAGAGGACATATCAGCGATTTCCGTCGATACCTATGCATTTTAAGTTATAGACAGAAAATAGTGACTGCGGGGCTTACAAAACGACGCAACTCTTGTGCATACTGTACTCGAGTATCAAGATTACGGCTCTTGAGACCAGTAAAGATGGAGTCGAGCCTTGCGGTCGATGTTTGGGCATTCGGTACCATTGGACTAGTCCAGTTCTGTTGGACGCGCAGTGATGTGCCGATTCTCTAAATACTGATAATATGATGCAGAGATTCAGTGCTAATTGTTGGCCTGATGGTCTAGTAGTATGATTCCTCGTTCGGGGTTACCGGGCCTTCCGAGGCCTAAATTCGAGGAGGTCCCGGGTTCAATTCCCGGTCAGGCCCTTCTTTTTGCCGCTCCCGTGGTGGCCGGCTTCGGTCGCTGGGATTTTTCTACTGACTGCCCTTGGATGCCGCATTATGTTCCTTCCAGGCTGCTTTGGTGTTCTGTTTCTGCGCCACAAAGACAGCAAGCATTGCTGTGATGACGCGCCTCCGTTGTACTCTGAGAACAACGCTAGTGATGTGCTGGCCACAATTGAGGCCACCCTCGACGCCTGCAGCCCTGCTCTTCGCAGGCTCAGTCTTTCTATCCACGGTGTGTACAAGTACTTTCTTCTATGTCTCTGTCTTCGGCTGATCCTCCTCAGAGCACCCAGAGCTCATGTTCCACGAAATCTACGCCCATCATCTCCTCACCTCTTTCATGCAGTCCCACGGTTTCCGCGTAACCCCTCACTATCTCGGCCTTGAAACTGCCTGGCGTGCTGAGTTTCAGCATCTCAAAGGGGGCAGGACAATCGGTGTCAACGCCGAGATGGACGCTCTTCAGGGCATGGGCCATGCTTGTGGTCACAACCTCATTGCTATAAGCGGCGTAGGTGTCGCCTTGGCTCTTAAGGCCGCTCTGGAAACCCACAATGTACCAGGCAAAGTTGTCCTCTTGGGAACACCAGGTCCGCTTAACCCTCCTCTTTCCCGTCCTTTCTCAATCACCCCATATTAGCCGAAGAGGGAGGTGGTGGGAAAATCATACTGCTCAATAGAGGTGGTTACAAGGATATGGATGCTTGCATCATGTACGGCCTTACCCCTTATTCTACTTATAACTCTTGTCATCTATCCCCACAGGTGTCACCCAGCAGCTGGTCAACTTCATTCCACCAGTATCGGGTCAACGACAGCTTTACAAGCTATCCAGGTTGAATACTTTGGTCATAGGTAATGATTCCAGTTACTATGCAAGCGGAAATCCATCACAACCGTTCTCTCTAGCGCACACGCAGGAGCAGCTCCATGGTGAGTCAACTTCTTCCTTTTGTTACTCTCGGACCCATTCAATGAGTCAGGGAAGGAACAAACGCGCAGGACGCCGCCTTCCTCGCCTACTCCAACATATCCGCCCTACGTCAACAAATGAAACCGACCCATCGCGTCCATGGAATAATCCAAGGCAACGAGAACTGGTCTCCAAACAGTTGAGTTTCATTCTCCTCTGAGATTGGTATTGTCGATTCGAGAATAGTATCCCCGCCAGTCATACCAGATTACGCTCGAATGCGGTGGTATGTACGTGCCCCGACATCTCAGGAACTCGTAGCTTTCGTCGAGAGAGTTAAAAAATGCCTCGAGTGAGATTTCCTGCCTTTGGCTCATTCATTCACCTCCTCATTCATTTATTGATTTCAGAGCTGCTGCATTAGCGACATCCTGCAAGATATCATTACAAACAGAACCTTCTTACTACGATCTACATCAAAACCAATCCCTCGGTTTGTTTTTCCCTTCCTACCCTTTCTATACAGAGCCTTCTCAAAAGAGGGAAACAAACAGCACTCGAGTTTACCAAAATCGTTGGATCGCGATATGGCATGTCGAGCAATGCAGATAGTACTGCTGCTTCTACAGACTTTGTAAGTTCAAAGAACGAATAAATATAAACTCTTTATAACAGCTAATCATTTCTGGTAGGGAAATGTCACTTATGGTGAGCTAAACCCGAATTTATTGACCTTTTCTTTCTTGACAGGACATTGTTTTCTTTCTAAGCATTGCCAGCAATCCATCCATCATTCGGTAAATTGTTTTTTCTTAATATATATATATCTAACATTCATCCAAATTCACAAACCCTCTCCTCCTGTATAACACGCGCGCACACAGTCATTCCAACAAAAGGGGGTAATCATACCCCAGCTTTTGCACAAGCTGCTGCTACGCTTGAAGCTCATCAAGAAACAATCACCGTCACTAAAGCTTTGGCACTCGTTGGATTCAAAGTCGTCGCTGATAAACTGTTCTTCAATCAGGTAATTACACAGTGTTCTACTTGACCCAGTAACGATAGGAGATTAAAATCATTTATTTTTAGGTCAAGGCCGAATTTGATTCATGGAAGGCACAAAAGTAGTTTTTTTCTCTCTTGTTCCCTCCCAAGAAACAACTACCGGATTTTGTTGACGGGACGATACCTTGTAAATATGAAAATTCTCTCTATATACCCCAAGTTATGCTTTAAACATAAAATTCAGAAAGGAAAACTTGGCCGTCAACATTATATATATCTATACGTGTATGCTCATGCAAGAAGAAGCAAAAAAAATTAAAATATAAAGTAGATCATAGCAGAGAGAGAAACATAACCAAAATCAAACGCTCGATCCTCAACTCGATGCAGGTTGCGCTTCCCCACTCGATGAACAAGCGTCCTCAACCTTCTCCTTTGTCGTAACACCAGCAGCAGAACGTGCTCCACCCTTTTTATTCTTGGGTTTCGGTTTCGCCGCCTCTGCGACAAGTCTAGGGACCAATATATCAATCGAAAACATATAGGAACAATCAGAAACATACCGCTCAAGTTCCCTACGTTCCTCATCTGATTCATCCGGCACCGTGGATTTGAAGAGTTTACCCATATCAATCAGACCCTAATTCAAAAAATCTCACTTATGGTGCACCTAAGCAAGGAAGAGGACAATAACGTACCTTTGCACGATTGAGTATAATTTTATCACTGGCCGATGGATCTTTCAGAACCTGGTCGACAACCTTGAAAAGAGAGAGAGAGAGCAATTCAATGATTCTGCAGCACTATGCATCAAGAGCAACTGTACCTCTCGCAGGACCTGAATCACCTCTAATCTAGCACCTCGCCAGGACGCAAGCAACATTTTCCCGGTCATGTCCATTTCTAGAGCTTTGAGTTCCTCTTCGCCTGCTTCACCCTTGAGTTGGACTTTTTCCATTTCCTGGAGAACGTCTCGGACATTCAGACTGTGCAAAAAGATGAATATGTGGAGTGAAAATGGAGATGATGAACATACGCGCTCCCGAGAACACCCCACATGTCCTTGGCAACTGAACCTTTCTCTTTCAGCTTCGACCAGAACCCAGGACTAGAAAAATTAGGATCCACAACGATGATACAAACAAGACTCAAACTCACATTCCAAGCATCTTCTGACTCTTCAGATACGTGGTCCCTTTTGTTGCATAAACATGACCAATCGTTTGCAACAGCTCCACTCCAAAACTCTCCAGCTTCAGATCCTCTGCCTCTTTGCCTATCTTCTTCATCCAAGATACTGTCTCTGGATCGTTCGGGTCTCCAGGATTCTTGGCTTCGACGTACGGTCTCAACCTCTCGATGAGTTTCGCTGTAAGCGTTTTGACCCGTTCTTTCATCTCCTGACGACGCTCTTCATCTTGAGCTCGCAATTTTTCGCGCTGTTGACGCTGTTTCTCGCGGAGAGCAGCTTTTTGAGCAACAGGATCTTCTGGGGAGGTTGAGGTAGTGGCGGTCGGAGCGGAAGCCGTGGCAGGGGAAGAGGTGGATGTACCTGTGGCAAGCGTTGGTGTGATGGCAGGTGAACCTGTAGCAGACGTGGATGTGTCGATGTGTGGTTCATGAGAAATGTTCTGAGGTGACGGAGCACTACTACCACCAGCATTCGAATTGTACTGCTGGTTGAGTTGTTTCTCAACTTCAGCTTTCTCTTCTTCCGTCATCATGTTTGTGGCGGCCTTGGTCATCTCTTTCATGATCGTGATTTCGCCAATCTGCGGCGATGGATCAGAGAAGCAAGACGTTGAAACGAAGAGAAGAATGTACGTAGTCAACGAAACGATCACCACCAAACATGTTGGCAAAGAAGCTAGCAGCGTCTTCCATCTTGATTCCCTCCTTCTCTGTCATCTTTTTTCCATGTTTATCATATACAGCTCTGAGATTCTGACAAGGAGATCCATAAGATGTCTTTTTTGCAAGAGAAAGGACATACGGGGTCAGAGAGGACTTGGTAAGCTTTGCTTTATGCAAGGCCGTGAGTGAAACAGCTGTATCATCCTCTGGTAGATGTGCATACCTGATCTCCTTAAACATCTCCTCTGCCTCTGGAGAGGGGTTCTTGTCTGGGTGGTACTTGAAGGTTGTGGGTAGACATCGCTACAAGCCCAACTGGATGACGAACCTTCATAGCTGCTTTCCGGTAGCCCTTCTTGAGGGCAACATCGTCTGCGTCAACCGAGACGCCAAGCTGGAGAAAATGCTCAAGCAGACCTTAACCAAGGCTCATGAACAGCACTCACAAAGTCGTAATACTCGGTCTCGACAGGAGCCATGGTGAAGGTAGAGAAAGGGGAGAACTGGGACGGTGACGCAAGGGTAGATTAGGTAAATAAATAAATACAAGACTGTACTATAGGCTCGACTCGTCCTCGTCGTCCTCATCGTCGTCCTCATCCTCATCGTCGTCGCTCTCATCGCTCTCGTCAAAAATGAGAGAGATATATTCGTCGCCAAGCTGTGCAGTGTCGGAAGTGGGCTGGATAGTTTTTTCTTCTCGCCTGGCGCGCAGGGCATTTGCCTTGATCACGTGAGGTAACTTGCACCCGCGGGACCTGCACTGGCCAGTTTCTTCGAATTCGGGGCACTCCCTGACATGGTTGCGCTCGCACTGGACACCCTTTGCACAGTAGCCCAGGACCGCAAAGTCCTTGCAGACGCCGTCCTTCTTGGCGACGTTGACGTGGGGGAAGAAACAATTCAGCCTTGTGCAGCGGCCGCGGTTGAGGAAGTGGACACAGAGGGGAGTGCGTTCTGGAGTTGGATAGTGTGACAGGTTGCACGTGTCTGCAGTCTTGGGACAGTCGCCCTGCATGAACGCCCAGCAGATCGCAGTCTTCGCTGCATCGTGTTCATATGGACAGGTCAGTCCTCTCGGACATGTTCCTATTTGCTTCAGCAGCGACTCTGCACACCAGTCAATGAGAGCCCACCTGTCTTTGTGAACCTCGAGCATGCCTTGTCAATCTTTTTGACGGCTCTACAAATCACAGTCAACAATAAACTTTAAAAAAAATAAACAAAAAACAAACCGAGAATGTGGATACGTCCTTCTCGTATTGTCCAACGTCATATTCCGTCCTTTCGGCTTGTACACTCGAGCATGATGCCCCTGCGGCCTTTTTAGCGTGAACGAATGACTTGCCTGCTTTTTTACTTCGCCACCACATAAGCCATGTTCTACATTGAATCAAAGACGAATCTCACCGTCTTTGCGCACCAACGACCGCTTACTTGCCTCGAACGCTACACCACCAATGATCACTTCTTTCTTTACCTTCCCTTCACCTGCTCCAGGACTGAAACCAGCGTTCTCCTTCCCCTTCCTATTTACTGCACTATCAGCTAATCCTGGCCTGACATACTGCTTGTGCGGTCTAGTACCACCACCCATTCCATGCCCTCTTCCACGACCCCTATAACGGCTATAACCACCAGTAGCATGCGCGCTATGGATTGGCGACTCAGTGCCCCAGCCAGATTTATGTTGATTAATCGTAGCTTGTAGTGCACAAGCCAATGTCGATAGTATTGTACAGGCGTAGAAAAAAAGGACACAATCAACAACTGGAGTTGGAACAGGAGAAAACATTACCTGTCAACCGCGCAATCTCATCTCTCATCTGATCCTCTACCGACAACCCACCAGTGTTCGACGAAGACGCCATTAAGATAGTTTTTTTCTTCAAGTGCACAGTATCGGAGCCCAGAATATCTTCGAAACCTTATCTACTTTAGGTCCAATGCTCGAGGAGAGAGAGAATAGCTGAGAGAAGCATCTTGATGACAAACACATTGACGTAGGGGATAAGACCTTCGTGAGATTTTAATTCCTTTTTTATTCTACTTACATCCATCCATCTCACCCTTCCATGTTTTCACCGCACCAGCCATCACATTATCCACATCCGACAAACTCGCTTCCTTCCTAAACACTTCCATATACATCTCCAACGGTTCACCTGATACAACACCACTACCTTCCCTACTGTCGGTGGCATTTGTACCATGCGCCGCAGAACGTGTACGACGTGCCATATGCCAATACTGTGGATTCTGTCCTCGTGAAAATACTTCCAGTATCTCCGGATCGCTGCCATATTTTCTTGTGTTATTATACATTAGGGGAAGAAAAAAGGGTAAATACCGATCTTGTAAAGCTCTAGCCTCGTGTAATATACCAGATTTCGAACGGAAATTATCACTCCCAAACGTATATTTCCCCGTTGAGCCGATATGAACGTCTCCAGGCTGAAGGATCTTCGTCGCTGACGGTGGAGAGTCAGTCATCCTACAATCAAAATCATTACTAGGAGACAAAAACAGATGTGACATAGAAACATACATCTTCATAGATTGTTCTTGTATAATCTCTTCAATCATTGCAAAGAACCTCTCCGACTTGCGAGAGCAATGATCTAAATGCCGTTGTACTTCGCTTTCCTCAACCCCTGTACGGTTGTTGACGAGTACTAGCATCCACTGTCCTCTCTAATTACCGAGGTATAGGTCTAACCGGAAAGAAGACAGTTCAATAATCGGTTTTTTGAAAAAGGGCTTACAAGCATGAAATACACCCTCTTCTGGCTTGTCGACAATGGGTCATCGCCATCCTGTAGATAAACCATTTTCCTTAAAAACACCGATAACGTCCTAGGTGTCATCACTTCCGACTCTTGTATTGTCCTCTCCTCGTCTTCTTCCGTATCATCATTTTTCACCTCACCTTTACTGGTGGATAACCTCGGAATCTCCTCTAGTGTGCTAAGCACAGTTCTCCTCGATCGCTCCTCTATGGAAGGTGCGGGAGACACTTGAGACGAAATTGCATCGTCTAAAGCACCCAGATCTACTGTCCCCTCTGCAGTAAACCTCACTTCTCCCTCCTTATCGGGGTCACTTTCACCTGAATTCCCTTTCCCATCCTCCACATGAGTCCCACCACTTTTCGACAATGAAAGTTCCGCCACCTGCTGGTCCGCATCTTCCTTCCCCGACGAAGCCGCCGTATTCGGTGCATCAGACCCTCGTGAAGATGTTTTCGCCAAACTCCGACCAAAATTCAATACACCTCCCCAGTTCCATTTCATAGCTTGCATATTATTCAAGAAACCGGATGTCGTCCCAGTATCTTGATCTTTGACTAGAGTGCCTTTTATCGTACCTTGCGATGATGCTAGTCCATCATTATGGTGGTCATCAATACCATCGTCTTGGGTATCTATAGAAGAATCATGAGGTGGTGGTATCAAAGAGGCGAGGTATAGTGGAAGTGAGATTGGATAGTCATTTCGGAGATAACTTGAGGAAGGTATCATCGATGTCGATGAGAGAAGCAAAGTGGCAAATTCATCTTGTTCGAGCTCGTCTTGTAAACCATCTAGTGTCGGAATTAAAGCTTTGAAATAAGGATGGAACGCGATACCTTGATATTACAAGTCAATTTTGTTTTCAAAACATTCAACCGTAAATAAATGACATACCAAGATGTTGGCCAAAATCCTGACCATCTTCTAATGACCATGACCACGCCCAAGGAGTCCAGAACCTCTCAAGTTGGACTCCCAGACCTTCTTGTCCCAAAGCATTAAGAATCGAGGTAAACGGTCCATGTATCAACTTAAAGAAGAAAAGTATCAAAAAACATTCCAATAGTAAAAAAAAACGACAAGTACCTTAAACCTCTCATAACCCCTCATGATAGCCTCCTTCAGTGCACCATCATACACTGAACTGTCTTCATAATCATAAACAGGCACATCCTTATCCTTTCCCTTCTCATCCTTCTCTTTCTCCCATTCTTTTACCTTCAATTTCCCCTTCTCCTTCCCCTTTTTACCCTTTCCTTTTTCATGCACGACCCGCGGTACTTTTGCCAACTCGACACACTAGACAACAAGAGAGAAAAAAAAATCAGATAAACACACACACAACAAACTCATCAAGACGTATTCGATCAAAGAAGATTTCTTCAATAAAAAAACAACTGACAGCATGAATCCAAAAGTTGGGTTCAGGACAGATCATCACCATTCTTCTCGTTTGTGAATGTACTGTATCCAGTGGATTTTGAGCATCGAACATCCTAATAATAAGACGTCCCCCAAGAGCAAAAAAAATCCATCAACATTGTCGTCATTCATCTCTTTCCAAAAAAAAAAAAAGAAAAGAAAAGAAGACACACTCAGAGAAATTCACAAGCGCTTTGGCGAGGCCAATCTGTCTCAACATCCTATCCCTCGACACAGCTTTCTCTTTCGAGGTATAGAACAGAATATGCGCTTGTTCTTCTGCATCCTCGTCGTCAGCGTCTGGTGAATAAGCACTACGCAGCGACGGGTTGTAGATCGTCAGGTAGACGAGGTTAGGAGGAATCCTGTTCATGTCACAATTCTACTTATCCCCTGACCTCAAGATCGATCCTATGATCTGGCAGTTCCCCACGCCCCAAGACATGATGTGCACGTACGTGCACATCTTATGTTCGAAACTAGCTATAGAAACACCAAGTAATTACCAACAACGACGGGGTGATACAAAATCTGAAACTAGTAATCAAGCATTAGGGAGAACTGACAACTAATCTAACAACTTGTCAAAGCAAACACCGACCACATAATTCTATCTACATCCTACAAAAACGTCAACTCATGGTGGAATGTCGTCACTATCAACACTCAACACCTCTACCGCAGTCGTAAACGTCTTCTTCCCTGTCTCACTCGTATTTTCAGATGATACATTCGAGTACGATGGCGACACCAAAATACTTCCCGGCCCTTCCCAATCATCGGAGCCGCTCAGCGACATCCTCTGAGAATCCAGATTCCGGGATCTGATACTGTGATACATGGGGTCATTCCAGTCTGGATCCAAGCATGACGCTGGTGAACTTCCATCAGATGAATGCCCACCAGTATATCCACCGAAATCTTCCGTGGGTTCGTCTTCAGCAAGAGGATCGGCATATAGCGGATCTGATAAGTCTGGAGGGCCATCTGACACAGCTAAAGAAGATATCGAGGCACCCGACCGTGCTGCCCATCGGCTACCGTTCTCTTCATCTAACCGAGAACAAAGATCACCTGGAGGAGGCGCCAAATAACGAAGTCTAGCATCATCTGGAGGCGTAGGTAATCCATTTTCGCCATCAATTGGAACATCCAGAATAGGAGGTGTCGACATCTCAATAGTCGTACGGTGCTCTTTCTGCTTGTTCTTAAAATCGACAATACAGTCTTGGAGTTTACCACCAAGAGGCTTGTTGGTCCGGCGGCGATAGAAAAGGAGGTATGCATCAGCATTCTATCCAAATTGTTAACCTCAGTCAATGATGAGGCAAGTTCTGTGACTTACAACCGCGTCTTCGGGCTTTGCAGGCCTCACATAAGAATCATCGAAGTGATACCATTTGTCATTCTCGTGGTTCAGAGCGTACGCCCGATAATGACCCCCGCCAAGCCCTCCAATATGCTCATCGACGGCAAATAGATCATAGACTAGTGGTTCGTCCAAGCTCGTGAGGTTGAACTCTTCAATATTAAAACCTTGTTCTTTTAACTTCTTGGCATATTTTCTTTCACTGATTATACTTTCCAAGTCCAGCCCCTCTATCGGGAAATCGATGAATGCGTCAATTTTATCACGAAGTGTCCGATTATTGCTGAAACGCTTCAAGTGTACAACAAGGACATCGGGAGCCTTCCACAAATCGAATCTTTTCGTCGCTTGCTGATGTCTTTTGCAACAAGGACAATACCATAAATCATCCTCCCCGAGCTTTTCCTCCTTGGTAAACTCGTCTAAACAATCTCGAAGCGAAATTCCCTTGTTCCTTCTGTCCTTCGCAACCTTTTGTGACGTCTCAAGTTCTGGATGAATAAATTCGCCCCACTCGTCCCATCGGGCATGCTCGTAATGGTTGGCATTATCACCGAAGTAATATGCCTTCAAATTCTCGTCAAATTCGCAAAAGATTGCATCACCTTCGTGGAGTAGACTTTTGGTAACATCCAACATCTCTTCCCGACGCTCCCAGGGCTCCCATCTGGAAGTCAGGGTAACTCCAAAACTTGCGGTACCAAATTGTTGTTGGTTAGCAAGTAAACGGAGATCGAAAATATTCCTCTTGAACCCAGTGGTCCTGGGTTCCCCGACGTTGACTATGTCTTGATCCATCAATTTTTCATCTACGATATCCCCCTCTTCTAAAGGATTGCTTTCAACTGTTATCACAACACCATTCTCTCCTATCTCGGTAACAGTATCAAGAGCATTGATGGCGCCGATCGTAGCTTTGACTTCAGGAATGTCGTTGCTATGCTCCCAATTGAAAAAATCAGGACTGTGGCGGGTGAAGCGGGTCAAACGGCTGAGGACAGTATCATATATGACATCTGTACTGATCGCTTCCTGCGGATAAATAACGACGACAGTGGGGTATCCAAAGAGGCTGATATGCAGCGAGTTGTTGGTCCATTGACCAACACCTTTCGCATCACAGAGGAATACAGGAAGAAGAAGCGGGTCATCAGGTTTCCGCTTAAACGTTCTTGCTTGTTGTGAATTACAAGGTAACTCGAAGCAAACGATGACATCGACATTTGTCATGTCGCCGACTAGGACACTGTCATCTAGATTCTTGTAAAAATGGTTATTAAAAACCTCTAAGGTTAGTAACTATGAAGTTAAGAATCAGCCTGAATCGCCTTGCTGAAGGTGTAAATTTACGTTGCACGGTTCCACATCCATCCATCGACCAAGAAGGTTTCTGACGTCTCTAAACGATGCGTTGCGATCAAGTTCAATGGGTACCTACAAAATCAATAGGCATACACTACGACCTTGAAGAAGAATTGCAAACCTTGACATGGGGATACTCAGGGCTCCACGGGACATAGTAGATCTGATGCGCCCACGTTTTTTCAATTGGGATAGGCAATGTTAAGTACATAAAGGGATCAAAAGTGATCGAGACCTAGAGCAGCTGTAAGTTAACGGGAATGACAACTTTATCTGGATCGAATCGTCACCTTCTCGCATTCCGGACAGACAAGAGTGCTTTGGTACTGCCCCTGGAATAGATCTACAATTACACTGTCATTACGTAGCAAATAACCATCCCAGGACTTCTGAGCCAACTGAACTAGTTCAAGATCTCCCCCATCTTCCCAATCGGGCTTCTCGACATAAGGCTTCTTAATTATACGATTCAAGTCTTCGTGTAGGCCATCTAGGAGGAATGCCACGAGCTCCTGTGAATCATGCTGCTGGTATCCACTAAATTGTGGTGCAAACTTCTGAAGAGCTTGCTTGAATTCTCGGGGAAAATATGACGTCGTTGATCCACTGCGTGCCCAAATCCGCTCGAGCAAAGACCCAAAGGCTTCCGCAATAGCTCCGCCCATACCAAGTGGATTATCCAAGTTCAATTCGTCCTCGAAAACACCACCTGAAAATTCAAAAATTAATACCATGGTCACCAAAAATCTAATCGCGTACTGAGAAAGTAGTCGATAAGCTCTTTAGTATGAGCAAGACATTGTAAGGCAGAATTCATGAAGCATGTATTTCCCATGTTGCCTAGACCGAGTGTGCCAGGTTCCAAACCCCGAAGATTACGAGTATCGTTGGGAAGTAGAATTGTAGATGATGTCTTTGAGGGAGATGTTTTGAGAGCTGCAGGAGTACCATTACTACGATCGTTGGATGATGACGCTGCGTTGTTCATTTTGTTGAAAAAACCATCGCTCGAGTTGAAAAGTGGCACAGTCACTGTGGGAAGCTGAAGCTGTTGCGTAACCCCTTTTTCATCTAGAATCCAGCCATCATTTTGCTTGAACTCAATGACTAAACCATCCCCTGACTCCAAGCCATCTTCATCTAGTGTCTTCGTACTTTCTTTCAGCATCTTCCCATTTGCTGGCCATACTCGTTCAGCAGGAAATTCACCACAGTCCCAGCCTTCATCAGAGGATTCTACTCTCCAGACACGGTAAGGAGTCGATTTTTGTTCAGAAGCAGATACGGCACCCGCCGCTGTCATACATAGTAATGTCATTGAGTCTGCTGAGGACATATGAATCAATTTGCATGCAGGACTCCCAAGGCACAACGCAGAACGTGGTCTGGACAGAGGAAGAACCTTGAAGGAAGGAGGATGAAGTTCCAGCGTGGGCTCTTTTGCAGCGCCTCTGGGAATGACACGCCGGGTCAAGACGGGAAGCCCCACCCCATACCTGAGCCGATAATTTTCAGCAAAAGCAAAAAGATGATTTACTAAACGAACCAGATAGTAAATAGGCGCCACACGTCCTGGGAAACATACTCAACGTCGACTCCCTCGAGAATATCCCGTCTTAGGAGACCATCGGTGTCAACAAGAGAGAAGTTATCGATAGAACCGAGTTCCACTTCCGTGATAACACCCTCTTTATCCTTCTCGCCAGTGCAGGCTTTTCTCCAGCGCTTCCACCAAAAACCAGAAATAAGATACCATGTTTCTCCGATTTCCATCCGCTTTTGCTTCCCTTGTTCCACAAGTACAAGCTTCTGTTCAGGATCCATGTTCTGAGTGGTGTCTATGACTTGTGATTGCTGAGACACAGAGAGGGCATTGTCTTCGCCTTGGGATGCCATGTATGCATCAATACCTTGGGTCTGATCTTTGAGAGAAAGTGTAGACAGCTGATCGGCTTGTTTGTTCTGAGATGTATTATCTAGCCCGGACACTTCTGGTACCGCACGTTTCACAGATCCAGAAGATTTGTCTGATTGCATTGAAAGGCTCCGTTGACGCTTTCTGCTTGACTGGGTGGGTTTGTCGTCTGAAGGAGGAGAGGGAGAGCTTTCAGGAGATGGAAGTGGATTCATGAAAACTCTGTACAATGTCGTTTAGCAGCTACGCCGACTTGTTAATAGAAAAAGGAAGGTGTAAATAGTAGACCGACAAATGAAAGACGACCTCATCTTGTCACTATCACGTCACTTGTTCTTTGTCACACTCATTAACTTATGTGAACAGCATGGGTTCCACGATTACAGTTCTGCCCTTAAGCTATCATGTCCATTCAAAGTTTGTACAAAGTACCCTTGCACTTGCGGTTTCTTTGACATTTTACCAGGCAAGCACTTTCTCAACAAACCAGAAACCCTCATAGTCGATTCGCTCAAGGGTCTCTGCGCAACTAACCCGCAACTTGCTCTCGACGTTGAAAACAAGAGTATGTGGGGACGTGGCCACTTTTTCACGATGCTTCTTAATTCTCGAAACTCAGCCGTTTACATCGCAAACCAAGATTGCAACAAAGTCGCCCTTTTGTGTGGTGGTGGCTCCGGTCATGAACCTGCTCACGCCGGATTTGTTGGTAAGCGACTGCATTTTATATGTAGAAACTTATTTAATCAGAGCGTAGGCGAGGGCATGCTGACAGGTCTGTTAAATGCTGACCAGGCTTATGAACTTGTACTGATGACGTCAAGGAGCGGTATGCGGCAATATCTTTGCTTCTCCAAATGCTAGTCAGGTTCGCCGTGCCATTGATCTAATAAATAACGGCAAAGGGCGAGTTCCTTCCTGTGGTCCAGTGGTTGGTCACACTGATATGAGACTAGAACTGTCATCATCGTCAAGTGAGATTCTCTTGTGTGGTTTACAGCCATCTCCTGAAATCCATCTTGCAAGGAATTACACCGGCGACGTTCTCAACTTTGGCCTCGCAAAGGAGCAATATGTTGCTCTGCACCCGGATGAGGCAGACCGTGTCAAATTTGTCATTGTTGGAGACGATGTGGCTGTTGGTAGAACCCAGGGCAAAATAGTGGGCCGTCGGTACGATCACAACATAATCACTCGGATGAATACTGCTCCTAATCGAATTGAAAGAGGACTTGCAGGGACGGTTCTAGTGTACAAGATAGCTGGTGCTTTGGCGACTCGGGGCGGTTCTCTTAGTGAAGTTCATCAATTAGCGGAGTGGGTTTCTCGAAATATTGTCACCATTGGCGCGAGCTTGAGCCATGTCCATGTAAGCTGAAGTTTGGTCAACTTGTTCCAATCTCTCAGCATCTTATCTAGATTCCTGGAACCGCCGCCTTACAGTCTAATTTAGATGTCTCCGAAGTCGAAATCGGAATGGGAATCCATAACGAAGGTGGCCACAAAACGGAATCTTTTATTCCACCCTTGTCAGAGCTTATCCCTAAGCTCGTTGACATGATGACGTTGACCTCAGACCCTGAGCGTTCCTTCGTTCCCTTTAAGGGGAAGGATGATGTTGTTCTACTTGTTAACAACCTCGGCGGTCTGTGTGAACTGGAATTGGGAGCTGTGGTTGCTGAAACATGCAGCGTCCTTAATACCCGTAGCTTCAACGTTCGCCGTATTCTTTCAGGTAGTTTTATGGTATGCTACCAGCTTTGATGGCCAACATCCTGACATGTGTACTGACCCACCTGGTATACAGAGCAGTCTGAACATGCCTGGCTTTTCTCTCACGCTTCTATTGCTCCCAAGTGAAAGTGAAGCTTTGACCCCATGTGCCACTCAGATTCTTTCCCTCTTGGACGATCAACCAGATGTTCCTGGTTGGAAATGGTTCTCGACGACACCATCCGCTGCCACAGATTCTCAAATATTCGAGAACGTTACATTTACCAAACAGCAGAATGAACCTCGAATTTTGAAGGCTGGAGATCCCGATGCATTTGTCAAGAGCCTCCGGCAAGCAGCAAAAGCATTGATCGCTGCTGAACCCGAAATAACACGAATGGACCTGATTTCTGGTGATGGAGATTGCGGACTTACGCTCAAGGTAAGATGATTACTTGGCGGTCAGGCTTCGGTATAATCATCCGAGACCGTTGATCCATAGGCAGGCGCCGAAGGTACGCGGCCTAACTTGTGGCCGTGTCAAAATTGATACAATCTATCCGTAGCCATTTTAAAAAAGATAGACGAAAGCATAATCAAGGGGGATGACGTCGCCGGTTCTGTGTTCGCAGTTTCTCAAATATGCGAAGAAACTATGGGTGGCACTAGCGGCGCATTATATTCGTACGTCCTAGAATCCATGAGTCCTGTGAGTCCTCAAACTCTCCCCTTTTACAGGATATTCTTTTCAGGCCTATCGCGCAATCTTCAAGCTGTGTCCGGCAACACGGTTGTTGCCGAAACATGGGCATTGGCGCTGAAATTGACATTGGACAATTTGTATACCTACACGCGTGCACGACCCCCATCGCGTACTCTTGTCGATCCTTTGTCTGCTTTCATTCGTACCCTCTCGTTGGGCGATGGTCAAAACCTTCGAGACGCAGTCAGCGCTGCTAGTCGAGCGGCCGAAGAAACGAAAAACTTGGAGGCCAAGGCCGGCAGAAGTGCGTACATCGAAGGTGACAAGCTGAAACAAGAGCAGATCCCGGATCCTGGTGCATGGGGTATCAAGATCATCTTGGAGAATATCACCAACTGAAGAAATATATCCGGAATGCTCATCTTATTGTATCAATACTCACAAGAGGGCGAGAGCTTGAAAAATATGAGCATCTAGCACAGGACCATGTCCATATCGCCAATGTTGATAACCGATCAAGATTTCCTTGAAAAGTCAAGTGTTCCATGAGATCATACCATATCCAGGTTTCTCGTGCTCATTGTTTCAAGACGGTCATGCAAGTTAGAGCATGAGAGATCAGAATTGAGCTCGTTTCGCCGCCGCCGCATGTCATTAGTCCAGTATTTGTAAGATGACTGGATCCTGAAGCAGTGGTGCGAACCGGTTTTAAGATATGGTCTATCTGCCGTTAGTCATATGTACTCAAAAATCTGTCAAGATTCATCATGGTGCATTGCTGTATCTGCGCTTATTTTGCTACCCTTAATGTAGATGCAGCGCAACCCCTTGTTAACGTCCTCGGTATTCAAGGTGGCTTTTGCGTATCGTAGGAAACATTGAATGACACGGATCTGTCATTCAATGATGTAGTGTTTAATGCAGTAGCAATTAATGATTTGGCCCCGGTGCTAACCAGTCTAGGTAGGAATCATAGTCACTGTTGAGTTGACGTCTCGCTTTGATGGAGACCACTTGGGGATATTTCATTGCAGGCAGCTATACCGATGCGGGACAGAGGTGCGTCAGATGCAACATTTATGTCGTTCCTAACTGTAAGTGAACCAGGCTATACAGTCTGTTTATTATAATTGTCTGATCTCTAGGGATGGAAACTTGACACAAGATTGGACTGTTTGTGTTGGAAATGATGACGCAACACACACACCACCGTCGC
>Ga0153966_100137_pt1 | contig 48981 bp, 55 predicted proteins | sample TSFL050MetaG_FD_104738 | JGI IMG/M metagenome (GOLD analysis project Ga0153966, IMG submission 104738) | Attine ant fungus gardens microbial communities from Florida, USA - TSFL050 MetaG | ecosystem: Host-associated > Fungi > Mycelium > Unclassified | place: USA: Florida, Paynes | collected... | reverse complement strand
GAGGATGCCAACAAGAAAGATATGGGATCACGCCATAGATCTCAAGGAGGAGTTCAAGGCCAGCAAAGCACGAGTGTATCCACTCTCTAGGAATGAGAGGGAAGAGGTCCAACAGTTCATTCAAGACCATCTACGAAAAGGGTACATAAGGCCTTCGAAGTCACCACAAACTTCTCTAGTTTTCTTTGTGGGAAAGAAGAATGGTGGAAAGCATATGGTCATGGACTATCGTAGACTCAATAAGCAAACAGTAAAAAATAACTACCTATTGCTATTGATTACCAACTTAGTAGACTCAATGGGAAACAAGAAACTGTTCACTAAGATGGATTTACGATGGGGCTACAATAATGTACACATAAAGGAAGAGGATGAATGGAAGGCGGCCTTCACCACACATGTGGGGTCATTTGAACTGGTGGTGATGTTCTTCGGAATGACGAACTTGCCGGCAACTTTCCAGAGAATAATGAATGAGATCATGAGAGATCTCATAAATGAAGGAAAGGCAGCAGTGTTTGTGGATGATGTGTTGGTGGGGACAGACAGTGAGGAAGGACATGATGAAATAGTGGCAGAAGTGTTAAAGCGGTTGGAAGAAAATGACTTGTATGTGAAACCAGAAAAGTGTTCATGGAAAACAAACAAAGTAAACTTTCTGGGAGTAGTGATGGGTCAAGGGAAAATTGAGATGGAGGAGGATAAAGTAGCAGGAGTATTGAACTGGACAACACCAAGAACAGTCAGGGATGTTAGAAAGTTCTTGGGACTCGCCAATTATTATAGGCGGTTTATTAAAAACTTTGCAGCACTTGCAAAGCCCTTGAACATGTTGACAAGAAAGGATGAGAAGTGGAAATGGGAAAAAGCCCAGCAAAAGGCATTCGAGCAATTAAAAGGGATCTTCACAACTAGACCATTGTTGGTAGTACCAGACTTAGACAAGGAATTTAGAGTTGAGGCAGATGCTTCCAATTTTGCAACAGGAGGTGTGTTGTCTATTAAATGCAAAGACAATAAGTGGAGACCAGTGGCCTACATCTCAAAATTACTAAATGAAACTGAATGAAATTACAAGATTCATGACAAAGAGATGTTGGCAGTGATTCAATGCCTGGAGGCACTTCCTAGAAGGTGCAAAGGGAAAATTTGAAATTTGGTCAGACCATAAAAATCTAGAATACTTTATGAGTAATCAGAAGTTAAATAGACAGCAAGCTAGATGGGCACTCTATTTATCTAGATTCGACTTTGTTTTAAAGCATGTACCTGGAAGTAGAATGGGAAAGGTGGATGGATTGAATAGAAGATCAGATTGGGAGGTGGGAGTAGAAAGAGATAACGAAGAGCAGACATTGGTGAAGAAAGAATGGTTGAAGGCCAGAGCAGCACAAGTAACAGAAGTAGTGATCGAAGGAGTGGATATACTAGATAGAATAAGAAAGAGTGAGGCAAGGGATAATGAGGTCATAAAGGCAGTAGAAGAAATGAAGTGGGCAGGAGTCAAAGTCCTAAGGGACAAAGAGTGGAGAGAAAGTGATGGCCTAATATTGAAAGAAGGAAAGGTATACATACCAAAGGACGAAAAGTTGAGAGCAGAGGTGATTAGGCTATACCATGATACACCTGTAGGAGGACATGAAGGACAGTAGAAGACGACAGAATTGGTAACCAGAAACTTCTGGTGGCCGGGAGTGAGTAGAGAAGTAAATGATATGTGGAGGGATGTGATGCATACCAGAGAAACAAGAATCATACGCAGGCACCTGCTGGCAAGTTAATGCCAAATTTAATACCAGAGAAACCATGGAGTCACATATCGGCTGATTTCAGAAACTGCCATTGGCACAAGGATACAACTCAATTTTGGTAGTTGTAGATAGGTTGACAAAAATAGCTCATTTTATACCTACTACAGAAAAGATAACAGCAGAGGGATTAGCTAGACTATTCAGAGATAATGTCTGGAAGCTGCATGGCTTGCCAGAAAGTATTATTTCAGATAGAGGACCGCAGTTTGCAGCGGGAGTAATAAGGGAGCTGAATGTGATGTTGGGGATCGACAGCAAATTGTTGACGGCGTTCCACCCACAAATAGATGGACAAACAGAAAGAATGAATCAGGAATTGGAACAGTGCCTGAGAATGTTCATTGACCATCAACAAGAGCAGTGGCCAGAATGGCTGGGAACAGCAGAATTCGCCTATAACAACAAGGTACAGACAAGTACAAAAGTGTCACTGTTTAAAGCAAATAGTGGACGAGATCCAAGGATGGGATTTGAGTTGAGGAAGAAGGGAAAGTTTGAGGAGGCAAATAAATTCGTGGAAAGGATACAGGAGATACAAGGGAAGGCAAAGGTGGCGCTCGGTAAAGCACAAAAAGACATGAAGAGATATGTGGATAGGCATAGGGGAGAAGTGGAGGAATATAAAGTGGGAGACCTAGTGCTGCTCAGCACAAAGGATCTCAAGTACCAGATAGTGGGTAGGAGAACGGAAAAACTTACAGAGAGATTCGTCAGACCTTATAAGGTCAAGTCAATAGTTTCGACAAACGCCATAGAATTAGAACTACCTAGTACAGTAAGAATTCACCCAGTAGTTAATGTAAGTAGAGTACGAAGATACACCAGTCAGGTGGAAGGACAAAAGAAAGAAATGCCACAACATGTGGTAATAGAAGGGGAAGAAGAATGGGAAGTGGAGAAAATAATGAATAAGAGATGAGTATGGGGAAGAGATAAGTACCTGGTACGATGGAAAGGATGCACAGCAGAGGAAGATACTTGGGAGAGTAGGGAAAACCTCAAAAATGCAAGTGATCTTGTAGAAGAATTTGAGAAGGAATACGGAAGGGAAGAAGAGGAAGAAGCAAGGCAGCAAAAAACAGAGGAAAATAAAAGGGTGTTTAGCAGGGGGTTGCTGGGGAAATATATGGCAAAATTATTGTATGGGTGGGGGGAGAAGAAATATGAGCAGGAGTATTGGAAGAGGTTAGAAGAAAACTGGCAGCGATGGAAGAGGAATCCATTTGCTAAAGTAAGTCGTAATCTGTTCTTACAGATAAAACAACAAGAAGAAGATGAGATGGGGAACATTGGGGATTGGGATAGCAAGTTGTAAAATCCTTGAGGACGAGGAAGCTTAAGAGGGGGGTGGTATAATAAAACAACAGGCAAGCTGGGGCATCCGCAGTAGCAGATTATTTTATTTTATTTTCATTTTCATTTATTATGTAATAGTTTGAAGTGCGCGGGACACTATGACTCAAAAGGAGTCCGTGGGATAATTTGAGTAGACAAATACTAGTAAATACCGATTTGTGTATAAGTAGCTAAACCAATGAGCAAGGACTCTAACGAGTTCTCTTTGTCAACTCTGACTTAGAGTGTGATCTGAGGTTATCTCAACTAAGGATTACTACAACACCTATATGGAAGAGCTCCCTATAGCTCACCACAAATACACATGATTCTCTACAAAATCTGGATATCACCTTTGAGAAGTATATTAGGGCATGGTAGGTACAAAGATGAACCACTTCAAGCTTTCTCTCAGGATAGGATAACCCTGAGAAAGTCACTGGTACCCTTGAAAAGGGGTTTGACCAGAGCACTTATCTTGGTATCCATCACCTGATCCTAATGGGATTGTTCCATGACAATCAAGTTTTATGACAGGGGCTAAAGGCTAGGATGGGGCAGTGGATATCATGAATGGAAGGGGTGGGGAGGTCTTTAGATGGATAAATGTTTTTGGAAGGCAAATACTTGGAGGTAAAGAGTCTGTTATTTAGTGTAGTTTTCTTGCTCTTTGCTATCTAGACTACTAACTATATAGTTGGTACTTAGGAGGCATGCTTACAATACATGCCACAAGGTCTGCCACCATGTTCCTGATTGCCTTCTGCTCATTTATAGTTGGCTTTATAATTGATGATTTTTTTAAAAAAAAGTGAATAGTGTGGTTGAGATGGTGTATGATGTGATGGGGTGGGGTAAAAAAGATAGGTGTGAAGAATGAAACAGAAAAAAGTTGGTTGAGAGAAGACAAGTGTTGTAAATCACTATTTTTTTCTTTTAGTTTACAAATGCATAAATAAGACTTGTTTAAAAGAGATGTATGGGACTATTGCTTTTTTTTCTCATGTACTGCTACTATTGATAGTAGTGCTATTAAGCTGAACAATGGTTTATGGATATTTAAGAGCTTAAATGAGTCTGATCTATTTTCAGAATGAGAATGACAGATCTTGCCAATCTCTATAATACTCTCAGATTGTATCATGCCCTATGATACCCTGTAACATAGCAATATCTTTTTTTTTGGATTGACAATTTATTATATGGTGTTCATTTGTGGTCTGTGGTAGATGAATTTACTTGAATACATAACTATATATTAGGGATATAAGCATAAAGAATAAAAGAAAAAGATATTGTGAATGTACCTCAAACATTATCTCCCTAGTTTTGTCAATATTTTTCATGTTATCTTTTTCTTGCTTAGTAAGCAGATGACTTAGTACTGCTAGAGTAGTTTTTGCCCTCAGTTCTGTTCTTGTCAGACTGAGATGAACTTTCTACTATATTTCTATAGTTCTTTGTGTTGATTTACCTAGTTGGATTGCTTTACAAGTAGATCTTAATAAACTTAGTTCTGTTCTTATTAGGCTAAGTTGGATTGCTTTACAGTAACTCATATTTTTTAACTATAATAAAAGAGAAAAAAAGATAAGCAACTACTGTAGAGAGGGTGATGTCATGAATCATAACATAAGGACTTTTTCTTTTCTCTTTTCTCTTCTATTTTTAGAACAGTCTTACATAATCAGAGAAGTCACATGATCAGTCACATAACATGTCACATTGATGTCACATGATCACCATGGGAAGGTAGTGCACAGACCAAGTAGAATAGGTATAAGTAGTGTACTCAAATCCAGTGGGGACTCTAATGAGTTCTCTTTGTTTACTCTGACTTAGAGTTGAGAGCCATCTACCTGAGTTACTTAGGTGACTGTTCCTTACAGGTGAGGCTTTGATGCTGGTATTATTCAATATTGTTGAGAAAGCAGAATGCCTTTGGGTTGTGCTGTAGAAAGTCTGTAATGAGACTGAGAACATACTCTATTTAACTGTATCTGCTGTTAAGACTTTAGACCACAAGGTGAATATATATTTCAGCCTTGAGCTTATGTCAATATTTAATATCTTCTTGTCCTTTTCCAAAGGGTTCAGTTAAGGTTTTTAAAGGAGTTATATTGAAAATAAAAGATATAAGACTTAGGTTGTATTCTTCAGAGATGTTCAAAGATATTTAAGAGAGTTATGGAGTATAACCTCAGATTTAGAAAAAAAAACTTAAAAAAAAAGAGAAGTTGCTGTTTTTTCCCTTTTTAGACTATATTTATACCTATCTTGATTGTTATAGTGACTATCTTAATGAAGATATTGAAAAGAAGTTACTATTGGTAAGTAGTTTGTGAGTACAATAGTGTCCATCTGTCATTTGGCTATTGACCTGTATATTTATAATAGAAGATGTGAGGGCTAAATAACTGCTCCTGTATTTTGCTACCTAGTTTCTGTTATAGAAGGCTCTTAAATACTCTATAGCTATGGCAGCCAGGCCACTACTTTTGTATAGTAGAATAATAAAACTACTGATAAATAGATCTAAAACAATAAAACAAAAGAATAAGTCCAATTAAAGAAGAGGATGGAGATGAAAACAATAGAAGGGATTTTATTGACAAAGAAGTAGTGGAGAAGGATGCTTGTTAATAGAGTTTATGATGTTAGCAAGCATCTAATCTCTACACCTGGGAGATAGTTTTGATACTGACTGTCAGGACCCATAGGACAATCCCGGATCCCCCTTAGAGGGTATGAGATTAAAGATGAGGAGAACTCAACAGAGCTCTCTCTATGAATTGCCTAGCTATTTATATAATTACAAGTGGCTATGCTAAGGCTATTTCTAAGAGAGAACAAGGTATCTATAGACTACCATTTGTCAAGTCCTGAGTATCTTCCTATGTTAGACAGCTTCTACCCACATGTTTTCCCATACATGGCAGCTGCCTGATAGGCATGTGATTGACACGTGCCTTTCCCATGCTTGTTCTTTTTATAGATTATAACATTCCCATGTTGTAGTCATTGTGTTTGTTAAGTCATATTGTTATTAATTAATTAATTTAATAAAGAAAAGAATAAGCGTCAGAGCAAATCATAACACTGACATCCTTATTAGTTGGAAGTATACCAGGCTCGTGAGTCTTGTCAATGAAGTCATTGATATTTTCATTGGTTAGGTAGGTGAGAGGGATTGATTGGCAGTCATGTTGATGAGGGTGTTTTGTGTTTTCCTTGGTTGGTGGTATCCAAGTACAAAACAACTTCAAAACAAATGAGAGAATCACTAGGATTGCAGACAAAACAATGATGCTAATTCTCGAGTATCATTTATGGAGAGAAATTAAATCAAAAGAATAAAAAAAGTGTTTGAGAGGTAAAAACACAATTCAAGAGTGTACTTGTGAAATGCAAAAGTTGCCTCGAGAGTAAGTAAAAAATGAAATTGGTAAGAAATGGTCTTAATAGAAGTATAAAATAAAGAAATATAATTTGTTTTTATGTTCTATTGCAAAGTATACCATTCCCAAGTTGAGATGAGTCCTCTAAAGTATGCATTCCTCTTGTACTGTAATAGTCCTCACTGATTTCTAGTCTAGCTATACTGGTTTGCTGTCAATCCAGCAGTATAGTCTCAGATTTGGCTGTGTTTTGCGAGGCACTTCACTACATTCAACTGTATGACTGACAAGTCCTACTCCAAAGCATGTCAAGAGTTCTACCTTCTAGGGGATAAGGCTATCCAAGTCTCCCAAGCAGTTCTGGTCACACTCACAAATGAGTTTTCTGTTCTTTTCTGGGTGAGGGTACACATAACACTTAAGACACTCAAGATCACAACTTTATGACTCTAGAGCTCAGAAGGCAGGTGCAAAGTTCCTCTTTTTTGCCTTCCTTGCAACTAGAGTATTTTATATTGAAAATACAAACAAAGAAATAAAGAAATAGAAAGAAAACAGAAACTTGAGAATGAAACTGAGAAACTTGAAATGAAATTGAAGTCCATATGTTCTACACAACCAATCCTCCCCAGTCCTTACTAATCTAGTTCTGCATTATTAGAATAATGTCTTAGGTATCTTTGACGTTGAAACATCCTCTCATAAGTTGTCTTTCTTATTGCTAACTTGTCTTCAGCCCAGACTCAGGGTCTATTTTTAGTTTATAGTAGCTGATCAAGGTCATCTACCCCTTACTATCACTTAAGTATGCTTCTGCTCTTCATTCTGTTTCTCCTATTGCATTTTATCTCTTTCTACTTATCTGATATATCTTTTTGATATAGTTTAACAGTACTACAGACTACTTCCTGTTCTCACGAGTAAGATCTATTTCTATAGCTATCCATCAATGATTGATAGATGCATCTGATGGGTGATCTATGATGTCACAGTTCCTGATAACAAGTTCTATGTGCCATAGCTCATCTTGTCATGATTTGCTCTGGCACTTATTCTTTTTCTTAATTAATTAATTAATTAATGACATCATGACATGACAACTATGATGTGGGAATGTCATGAACATAAAAGGGACAAACATGGAAAGGATTGAGTAATGATCTGAGGTAGATCACATGCTTATCAAATAGTTACTATGTATGGGAGAATATGTGGGTAGAAGCTATCTGATATGGGGAATTACTCAGGACTTGACAGATGGTAGCACATAGATACTGTAGTTGCTCTTAGAATAGATTATCCACAGCCACATGTATACATATAAATAGCTAGTCAATTCATAGAGGGACTCTGTTGAGTTCTCCTCGTTTTAACCTCTATAACCCTAGAAGGGGATCAGGGATTGCCCCACTGGTCCTGACACATCTCATGAGTAGTACTTTGCACTCTTGAGTCTGTTATGAGTGGTATATTAGTCTAAAGATTAGAATACTGACTATCTGGGAAAGTTAGATATTGGTTTTATGGGTTCAAGGTATCTGATAGTGGTGTTCATGGCCACTACTCTGTCTCTTGAGTGTGTTTACACTGAAAGGTACAATCTGAGTGTATTATAGCAAAGTGTAGGGGCTACTATCCTTGTTTTAGAAACAGATTAGCCTTGTTAGAGTACTAAAATGTTATTATTTTACTGTAAATTGTTGATCTGGCTTAACAGTGTCTTAAAGCTCTTAGAAAGAACTTTTAGACAATGTGCAAAAAATTCTGAAGTGATCAGTACTCATTGAGATATTAGGTCAACAAATGCTGGACACTAATCTACCAATATCTTAGGAACTGCTGAATATAGATGTTCACTTTTATGTGCACATGAAAGCTCTCTTCAATACACTTCTGAAAATTATGTATAGATCCCAAGGTGATAAGATCCTATGAAGATAAAAGAATCTTAATGTTTGATATAATACTGATCTATTACTTATAAATGCTTATTAGTTCTTGAATAAAACAAAGGACTGCCTCTCTATGATTAAGTTATCTCTATATCTATTACAAAAGGACTGTCATATATAGAGTAATAGGCAGTAGACATGTAATGCTTTGTCCAGATGCACAGACCATTCTATTCATGTATTTAAGCCTGTCTAGTCTGAGGATTAGACCTTAGACTTAACAACATCTTTTGTTGCTTACTCTATTTTGTATTTTCAAGTCTTTGAAAACTCCCACTCATAAATCACATATTAATAAGTAACCATTTGTAATAGAGAAAGTAGATAGTTTAAGTAGAAAACTAGATTAGGAGGTTGGAGTTGAGAAAGATAACTGTTATAAAATGGCAGATGAGCTAAACGATCCACAGCAGCAGATTATTTTATTTCTTTTTCTTTTCTAATAATTATGTAATATTAAATGTGCGTGGGACATCATGACTCAAAAAGGATGTACAGGATAAAATAGTTAGGCAAATACTTGTAAACACATATTCATGTATAAGTAGCTGAGCCAATTAGCGGGAATTCTAACAAGTTCTCTTTGTCAACTCTGACTTAGAGTGTGATCTGAGGTTATCTCAACTAAGGATTACTACACTAGAACATGTTTTCACTTCTAGAACACTGATTGCCTCGATCCTTATTCTCATTACTCTCTCGGTGTGTGATCGACTCAGATCTCTCCCAACTTCCTCATAGCTGGGCCACAGGCTTAAGTGGACTGACTGGGAAGTTTAGACCCCAGAGGTGGACGGTTAGGACCAAGCTCAGGTACTAGCTCAGACCAGACCTTACAATTGAGCGGTGCTCTTTAGTTACTTGTAAATCTCTTCTCATTATACACTTCATGCTACTGGTCCATTGTGATCAGTCTACGCAGAGGAATATCGCACATCCTTTAGAAGGTGATTAGTGTAGGGATCTCCTCCTTGGAGTGATAGCCAAAGTACTATTAGGGCAGTAGTCAGTAAGGCAGTAGGCACCTGGCTGGGAAAAGACTTGTGCACCCCAGCAGATGTACTGTGAGCCCTGTGAAAAAGACAACGCACCCTCAAGCAATATACATCTTTTTTTTTTACAAACAAACCATTTTGCCTGTCCAGAACTTACCACAATGTCTCTGGACCAATACAACAAACTCATGAGTGAGATGCTTAACGAAAGGCGTGCCCTCGCCAAATTAAGGGCAGAATTAGAAGGGAGAGAAGAAAGAATTTGTAGGAAGTGTGGGAGGTTCGGGCACCTTGCCCGGAAGTGCAGAAATGGAGAAGAACAGAAGAAGAAAACGGTAGTGGGCAATAGGTTTGAAGCGCTAAGAAGCCGAGTAATGCAGTGCGGGGTGAGGGAGGTAAGGAGGCAGGAAATAGTAGAAGGAGAAGTGAAGTGTTTTGGATGTGAAAAGAAGGGACACAAGAAGTGGGAGTGTCCGAATATGAAGAAAAGAAAACAAGAGGAAGCAGTACCACCACAGAAGGTGTGGGAGAAGGTGAAAGAACACAGCAGGGCAAGGGGGCTGCCTCCAAGAGGAGCAGAAATGAGCATGGAGGGATGGATGACGAGGAGAGAGGTAGTGACCTTTGTGGAGTGTTATGGATGTGACTACAAGGGAACCAAAACTCAGAAGAACCAAGGATAAGGGTTCCTGAGTAAAAGGCAACTGCTGCACATGTGGTGTGAAGGTTGCAGAGAGGCAAAGGAGTGGAGAGAGAGGGAAGCACAAAGTGGGAGAGCAGAAAGAGTGGTGTGTAGTGCATGTGATGTGAGAGATGCGGTCAAAGAAGGAGTGGAGAGAAACGAGAAAGAGAAGATCTTCTGTCCACCATGTAGGACAGGAAAGAAAACACCATGGTGGAATTGGGGAGAAGAGGTAGAACGGACAGTGCCTAGAGCCCAGAAGGGAAGGGCTGGAATCACTGATCCGAGAAGAGTGGCAGAAACTGTCAATCAGAAGGCAGTGCAAAAGGTAGAAGCAAGGGAAGTGAGGCAAATGTTTAAGCCTCTAAGAGAAGTGTGGATGAATGTGGGTATTGAAAAGATAGATACTCATGAAGGAAGAACAGTGAGAGCATTGCTCGACAGTGGAGCAACAGGTTTATTCATGAGCAAAGGTTTGGTGCAAAAGGGAGGATATAAGTTGATGAAGTTGGACCGACCTCTGCAAGTAAGAAATGTGGACGGCACTGGGAACAGTGGAGGTGCAATCATGCATGAGGTAGAAGTCAATATGTTCTACAAAGGACATGTAGAGAGAGTTAGAATAGATGTATGTGAATTGGGGAAGACAGATGCGATATTGGGCATGCCATGGTTAGCGGCCCATAATCTGGAAATAGATTGGGAAAAGGGAGAAGTGAGGATGATGAGATGCCCACCACTGTGTGGAAGGATAGTAAGAATAAAAGGAAAGAAAGAGACCAGAGAGAACAAGAAGAAAATTGTGAGATGGACTGTGGATGAGAAAGAAGACTGGGGAAGAGAAGAAGAGATAGAAGCAGATCATAGAAAGGTGGAGGAAATGGTACCCAAGAGGTTCTATAAGTGGCTCAAAGTGTTTGGGAAGGTGGAGTCAGAAAGGATACCAGTTAGAAAAGTGTGGGATCATGCGATAGATCTCAATGATGACTTCAAGGCAAGCAAAGCAAGAGTGTACCCTCTCTCTAGAAACGAGAAGGAGGAAGTACAGAAGTTTGTTGACAAGCACTTAAAGAAGGGGTACATTAGACCTTTGAAATCACCCCAGATGTCACCAGTATTCTTCGTAGGCAAGAAAGATGGAGGGAAACATATAGTTATAGACTACCGTAGGCTCAACAAGCAAACAGTAAAGAACAACTACCCACTACCATTAATTATGGACTTGGTAGACAGTATGGGTAATAAGAGAGTGTTCACTAAAATGGACTTATGATGGGGATATAACAATGTGAGAATCAAAGAGGGGGATGAGTGGAAAGTGGCTTTCACTACACATGTGGGGTCGTACGAACCAGTGGTAATGTTCTTTGGGATGACAAATTCACCTGCCATGTTTCAAGGCATGATGAATGAGATCCTAAGAGACATTATCAACAAAGGGAAGGTGGCTGCATTTGTGGATGATGTGTTAATAGGAACGGAGATAGAGAAAGGACATGACGAATTGGTGGAAGAAGTGTTGAAGCAATTGGAAGAGAATGACCTCTATGTGAAACCAGAAAAGTGTGCTTGGAAGGTACAGAAAGTAAACTTTCTGGGAGTAGTGATGGGTCAGGGAAAAATTAAGATGGAGGAAGATAAAGTGGTGGAAGTATTGAACTGGCCTGTACCTAAAACAGTCAGAGATGTTAGGAAGTTCTTGGGCCTTGCAAATTACTATAGGCGATTTGTGAAAGACTTTGCCAAATTAGCTTGGCCATTGAATAACTTGACAAGGAAGGAGGAGAAGTGGAGATAGGGAAATGAGCAGCAGAAAGCATTTGAACAGCTCAAGCAGGTCTTCACAAGCAGGCCCTTATTAGTTGCACTGGACATAGATAAGGAATTCAGAGTGGAAGCAGATATTTCTAACTTTGCAACAGGAGGGGTATTGTTGATCAAGTGTGAAGATAATAAATAGAGACTGGTGGCATATATCTCTAAGTCACTAAATGAAACTGAAAGAAATTATGAGATACATGACAAAGAGATGCTGGCTGTAATAAGATGCTTGGAAGCATGGAGACACTTTCTGGAAGGGTCCCGAAGTAAATTCAAAGTTTGGACAGATCATAAAAACTTAGAATATTTCATGAGCAACCAAAAGTTGAATCGTAGACAAGCACGATGGGCTCTATACCTATCTAGGTTTGACTTTGTATTGAAACACATTGCAGAAAGTAAAATAGGAAAAGCAGATAGGTTGAGCAGGAGGCCAGATTGGGAGATTGGGATAGAAAAGGATAACGAAGAACAGGTGTTAGTGAAGAAAGAGTGGTTGGAAGTAAAAAGAATTAGAGTAACAGAAGTAGTGATAGAAGGAGTGGATTTGCTAGAGAAAGTGAGAAAATACAAAGCAAAGGACGACAAGGTAGTGAAGGTGGTGGAAGAGATGAAACGAGCAGGGGTGAAAATGTTGAGGGATGAAGAGTGGCATCAAGAAGATGGTCTAATGTTAAAGGAGGGAAAGGTATACATTCCCAGAGATGAGAAACTGAGAGCAGAGGTAATCAGACTACATCATAATATGCCTGTGGGAGGACATGGAGGACAGTGGAAGATAGTAGAATTGGTGATGAGGAATTTCTGGTGGCTAGGGGTCACTAGAGAGGTGAAGAGGTATGTGGAGGGGTGCAATGCCTGTTAGCAAAATAAAAATTGAACACAACCACCGGCAGGAAAGTTGATGCCAAATTCGATTCCAGAGAAGGCATGGACCCATATTAGTGCAGACTTTATTACAAAATTACCCTTAGCACAAGGATATGATTTGATCTTAGTAGTAGTGGATATATTTACAAAAATGGCACATTTCATACATACTACAGAGAAAACGAGTGCAGAGGGATTGGCATGACTATTTAGAGATAACATCTGGAAGCTAAATGGATTACCAGATAGTATAATTTCTAATAGGGGACCACAATTTGCAGCAGGGATTATGAAGGAGTTGAATCAAATGCTGGAGATCGACACCAAACTGTCGACTGCATTCCATTCACAAATAGATGAACAGACTGAGAGGATGAATCAAGAATTGGAGCAATACCTCAGGATGTTTATTGATCATAGACAAGAACAATGGCCAGAATGGTTGGGAACGGCAGAATTTGCATATAATAATAAGGTACATACAGGAACCAAAGTGTCACCTTTCCAAGCGAATCACGGACAAAACCCCAGAATGGGATTTGAGCTGAGAAAGAAGGGGAGATACGAAGGAGCTGAGAGATTTGCTGAAAGGATGAAAAAGGTACAAGAGGAGGCCAAAGCAGCACTGCAGAAGGCACAGGAAGATATGAAGTGATATGCAGATAGAGAGAGGGGGGAAGTGGAGGAGTATAGAGTGGGTGACTTGGTGCTACTCAGCACTAAGGATCTAAAGTACCAAATGGTCGGAAGACGCATGGATAAGTTCACGGAATGCTTTGTAAGACCTTACAAAGTAAAGGCAATCATTTCCAGTAATGCAATAGAATTGGATCTGCCTACTACAGTGAGAATACATCCAGTAGTTAATGTCAGTCAAGTACGACGGTACAAATCACAAGTAGAGGGCCAGAGAAAGGAAGCGCCACAACCAGTGGTGATTGAAGGGGAAGAAGAGTGGGAAGTGGAGAAAATTATGAACAAGAGAAAGGTGCGGGGAAGGGATAAATACTTAGTACGATGGAAGGGATGTACAGTGGAAGAAGATACATGGGAGAGTAGAGAGAACCTGAAAAATGCAATGGAATTAGTAGAAGAATTTGAAAGGGAATATTGCAGAGAAGAAGAAGAAGAAGTGAGACAGCAAGAAGCAGATGAAGAAAAAAAGGTGTTCAGCAGGGAACTGCCAGGAAGATATATGGCGAAATTGCTCTATGGATGGGGCAACAAGAAGTACAACAGAGAGTATTGGAAACAAATGGAGGAAAATTGGAGACGGTGAAAGAAAAATCTGTTCTCTAGGTATAGTAGGAACCCATTCTTGAAAAAGATGGAAGAAAAGGAAGAGTATAAGGGAGGGAAGATAGAGAAATGGGACAAAGAAGAGGACGAGAAAGATCGATGAAGGCTTGAAGAAGATAGAAAATATTTGGAGGAACTGGGAGATAAAAATCAGGATATGGGTAACCTAAGAGACCCATATGATGAGCTATGAAGAAGTCCTCGGGACGAGGACCCTTGAAAGGGGGGTGGTGTTATAAAATGGCAGGTGAGCTAGACAATCTGCGGCGGTGGATTATTTTATTTCTTTTTCTTTTCTAATAATTATATAATATTAAATGCATGCAGGACATCATGACTCAAAAAGGATACACGGGATAAAATAGTTAGGCAAATACTTGTAAACACATATTCATGTATAAGTAGCTGAGCCAATTAGCGGAAACTCTAACGAGTTCTCTTTGTCAACTCTGACTTAGAGTGTGATCTGAGGTTATCTCAACTAAGGATTACTACAATAACAAAGAATAGATATTAGCAAAGAAGGAATGGTTGGAGGTGAAAAGAATTAGAATGATAGAAGTAGTAATAGAAGGAGTTGATCTATTAGACAGAGTAAAAAAGTATAAAGCAAGGGATAATGAGTGTCATGAAACATAGTACAAGAACTCTTTTTCTCTTTCTTTTCTTTTCCATTTTTCACTTTCTATTTTTAGAATGGACTTACATAATCAGAGAAGTCACATGGGAGGTCACATGACCACTGTGGGAAAGTAGTGCACAGACTAGGTAGAATAGATATAAGTAGTATGTAATAAAACAGTAGATAAACAATAGAATCTGTGACAGTAGATTATTTTATTTTTCAGTTTCTTTTATTATGTAATAGTTTGAAGTGCACAAGACATTATGACTCAAAGGGAGTCTGTGAGATAATTCAAGTAGACAAATACTAGTAAACACATATTTGTATATAAGTAGCTAGGCCAATTAGTGAGAACTCTAATGAGTTCTCTTTGTCAACTCTGACTTAGAGTGTGGACTTAAGTTATCACAACTAACATTCACTACACTAAAACTCATTTAACACATCTAGAGTACCAATCACCTCAATCTCTGCTCTCTCTTACTCTCACATACTCAACCCTCAACTGGTGATCAACTCAGATCACTAGTGTAATGAAATAGCCAGTGGTGGATTATTTTATTTCTTTTCCATTTTCTTTTATTATGTAATAGTACAAAGTGCATAGGACATTATGACTTAAAAGGAGTCTATGAGATAATTTGAGTAGACAAATACTAGTAAATACTGATTCATATATAAGTAGCTAGGCCAATTAGCAAGGACTCTAATGAGTTCTCTTTGTCAACTCCAACTAAGAGTGTAGACTTAAGTTATCACAACTAAGGTTCACTACACTAGAACTCATTTACACATCTCAAGCACCAATCACCTTGATCTCTGCTCAACTCTTACTCTCACACATTTGACCCTTGACCAGTGATCAACTCTGATCACTAGCCATCTCCATACATAGCTGGGCCACAGGCTTAAGTGGACTGACTGGGAAGTTTAGACCCCAGAGGTGGACGACTGGGACCATACCTGGGCCCCCATATAGACCAGACCTTATAACCAGGTAGGCTTGGTAGTTACTTATAAAAACTTCACTTTATCAGCCTTGTGCTGCTAGTCCATTGTGACTAGTACACACAGAGGAATATCATTGCATTCTTAAGAAGATGATTAGAGTAAGGATATTCCCTGAGAAGTGATAGTGTAACCCTAGTATTAGGGCAGTAGCTAGTAGGGCAATAGAAACCTGGCTGGGTGAAGATTTGTGTCCTAGCAGACGTAAGTAGTTAGTAAAATAAACCAACCAAAGAGCATTGGTCAGTAAAACCCACAATGTATATATTCTTTTCACTACACAATAAACTCATCCTTCTAAGTGCAAAACACCATGTCCTTAGAAGTATACAATGATCTACTGAGTAAAATGCTTGATACCCAGTGAGCACTCACCAAAATAAAATCAGAATTGCAAGGAAGGGAGGGGAAGAAATGTTGGGGATGTAAGCAGTTTGGTCACCTAGCCAAAAACTGCAGAAACAGGGGAGGAAGGGTAGAGGAAAAGAAGAAAATGACGAATAGGTTCAAAGCATTGACAAGCAGAATAATGCAATGTGGGGTAAAGGAGGTGAGACAACAGGAAGTAGTAGAAGAAAGGAGGTGATGCTTTAGGTGTGGAGAGGAAGAGCACAAGAAGTGGGAGTGTTCAAAAGGAAATGAGAAGAGGAGAGAAGAGGCAGTACCTCTGTGAGAAGTATGGGGAAAGATAAAGGAGCATTATGGGGTGAAAGGACTGCCACCTAGAGGAGCAGTCATGAGCATGAAGGGATGGATGACTAGGTAAGAGGTGGTGATGCTTGTAGAATATAGGGGGTATAACTACAAGGGGACAAAGACCCAGGAGAATAGGGGGTAGGGTTTCCTGGAGAAGGCACAGTTGTGCAACATGTAGTGCGGGAGTTGCAAAAAGGCATGGAATTAGAGGGATAAAGAAGTAAAAAGTGGAAGAGCAGAGTATAACACATGTAGAGGAAAGGATGCAGTGATATGGAAGGTGGAGAGAAATGCAAAAGGGGAAATTCTCTGTCCACCCTGTAAAACAGGAAAGAAGGTGCCATGGTAGAACTGGGGAGAAAAGATAGAGTGGTCAGTACCTAGAGCCCAGAAGGAAAGGACTGGAATCACTGATCTGGAGAAGAGGCAGAGAGAAGTCAGAAGGACCTTGAGAGGTCTACAGGAAGTGTGAATGTAGATATGAGTGGAGAAGATCGATACTCATGAAGGAATCTTGGTGAAAGCATTGTTAGATAGTAGGGCCGCAGGTCTCTTCATGAGCAAGAAATATGCAGAAAGAGGGGGCTTCAAGTTGATAAAACTTGAGAAGCCAATACTAGTAAGAAATGTGGATAGCACAGGAAATAGTGGAGGTACAATTCTGCATGAAGTGGAAGTAAATGTGTACTTCAAAGGGCATGTGGAAAGAGTAAGGATGGATGTATGCAATCTAGGAAAGACGGAAGTGATACTGGGAATGCCTTGGCTACAGGTATATAACCCAGAGATAGAGTGGGGGAAAGGGGAAGTAAAGATGACAAGGTGTCCACCCATATGTGGACGATACATGGGCAAGAAAGAAATGGGCCCAGAATTAAGAAGAGGAGGAAAGGAAAGAAAGAAATTCAAGGGGATAAGATCAAAAGAATTAGGTGGGCAGCAGATGAGAAAGAAGATTGGGGAAGAGAGGAGGAGATGGAACTGGACCATAGAAAAGTGGAAGCAATGGTGCCGCAAAGGTTCTATAAGTGGCTGAAAGTATTTGGAAAGGTAGAGTCAAAGAGGATGCCAACAAGAAAGATATGGGATCATGCAATAGATCTCAAGGAGGAGTTCAAGGCTAGTAAAGCACGAGTGTATCCACTCTCTAGGAACAAGAGAGAAGAGGTTCAATAGTTTATTCAGGACCACTTAAGAAAAGTATTATAAAACGGCAGGCAAGCTAAATGATCTGTGGCAACAGATTATTTTATTTCTTTTTTTTCTTCTGATAATTATGTAATATTAAATGTGTGTGGGACATCATGACTCAAAAGAGATGCATGGGATAAAATATGTAGGCAAATACTTGTAAACACATATTTGTGTATAAATAGCCAAACCAATTAGTGGGAACTCTAACAAGTTCTCTTTGTCTACTCTGACATAGAGTGAGATTTGGGTTAGGGTTATTGCAACCACAACTTGAGTCTTTACATTAGAACTTGTTATCATTACTAGCTCCTGACCTCCTTAGTCCTGAGCAAACTAACTCTCATTGCTCTCTCGGTGTGCAGTCATCACAGACCAATCCCAACTTTCTCATAGCCAGGCCACAGGCTTAAGTGGACTGACTGGGAAGTTTAGACCCCAGAGGTGGATGGTTAGGACCAAACTCAGATACTAGCCCAGACCAGACCTTACAATTGAGTGGGCTTTGTAGTGTACCTATGGTGTATCACAAATGGTCACTTACTGAGTTTGTAATTGAAGAGTTCTTGTTTCTCAAGCAAGGTAGTTTAAGCAACAAAAGATGTTATTAAGTCTGAGATCTAATCCTCAGACTAGGAAGTCTTATATACATGAAAGGATGGTCTGTGCACCTGAACAGAGCATCACATGTTCTACTGCCTATTGTTCTACATATGACAGTCCTTTTGTGTCCAGAATAGTGATAACTTAACCATATAAGGGGCTGTCCTTGTTTGTGTTCAAGGATTGATGTGCATCTATGGGTAATAGATCAGTATCATGCCAAACCTTGAGGTCCTTGTATCTCCACAGGATCTTATTGCCCTAAGGTCTATCTATGGTCATCAAAAGCATATTGAAGAGAGCTTCCATGTGCATGTGGAAGCGAATGTCTGCGTTTGGCAGTTCCCAAGATATCTGCTGATCAGTGACCAGCATTGATTAACTGATATCTCAATGAGTACTGATCACTTTGACACATTTTGGGCATTGTTTGAAAGGTCTTTATGAGGACTTTCAGACACATCTTAGACCATGGGAATCATGCAAGTATTCATGGAGTTATGGCTGAATGAAGTTTGTGATACCTAGAATATGGTGTACTGATACATCAAGTAGTATCTTCTTGACAGGTACATCATAATATAGTTCTGTTATCATCAGACTGAGTATCTTCTTGATAGTGATGTGTCAATCAACTTCCTTAGACTTAAAACAAGGCATAAGAGGAGAAGCCTAGAAATGTGTCATTAGAATGTAAGAAAAGCAGTAATTTATCAGACATCTTGCTTCTTGAAGACAGTAGTGATGATCATTACACTGCTAAGTATTTACTGATCAACATAGAACTGATATCCCAAATAGCATTTTCTGCAGTTTGAGACCTTGCAGAACCCTTTTGTTATAAGCTGTCAACTCAGTGGTAAAGCCTGGAGAATAATGTAGGCCACAGTCAAATTTCTGCAGTTATCATAATTTTATACCACCCATTGTGAAAGTTGAGAGGCTGGAACAACTTGTTAGTTTCAACTGAGATCAAGTTTCATCACAGCTGTAATGTACTCCTTGAAACTGGGCTAATGATATCAAATGTTTCATCTTGATCAGATTTTTGGATCTGGGCACCACCAAATAAGATATTTGTCTGATCACACTAGTTGATATATAATCAAACCATTTTCATCGAGTTGTATAGAGTTGTGTACAAAATACCTCCCTCCTGCATATCCCAGTGAAATGGCTGATCAGTACGGACTAATACCAGATGATTATGCTGATGACTTGAAGTACCTGTCAAATACACGTTACGTCCAAGGTATTCCAATTTCTATTCTTGAAGCAATGGCTGAAGGGTTTTTAAGCCATTAGTGCTACTTTGATGGCATATGATTTTATCTATCACCTTCCTCAACAGGTCAGACTTTCCATTTGTAAATAATGATTCCACGTATCTCTTCTTGCTTAGGTTCAGTATCTCCACAGGCATGTTTCCCATTCGATGGTTGACTATTGCCACTGACATATTAAATCTCAGGAGGAAGTGGTCAAAACTGCATGCCATCTATTTTTCTGTCCTGATAAGTAACTGGACAGCCATGATGTAAGCGTGACACCCTTCATTGAATGAGACAACTAATTCAAAATTTCAGAATACATTCATATTGTATGAGGAAATTATCTGACATAAATCCAAATATCGATAACAACTTCACCAGCTGACAATAAAACATGGGCATCGAAATCAGTGAGACATCACTCTTTGTTGATATCTTGATTGACTAGGATGTCTTAGTGGTATAGGTCAAATGTATTTACTGCTTGGTTTGACCTACTCCTTTGCTAGGTGTCTCTTTGGCCAGGCAGTAGCTCTTGAGTGAGTTTGATCAAGCCTCTTAAAGACTAGATTAACTGATATCAATAGATTCCTCACATTGTTGAATACATTGGTAGTGAAGAGTCTACTGGTCTTGCGCCTTCGAGCGATTTGGAGCAAGGATCTCATTGGTGAGAGCTAGAAACATGTGCTAATGGATTCGTCATATTGATGTTTTTTTCTTGAATTCTAGTCACATTAATTTTATACTTCATGATGGCAGGTATATTTTGTAGAATTTTATTTCTGATCGATAAAGACAACTGATGGTCGAAATTAGTTGAGGTCCTGGTAGGCTTTAAAGACAGTACGACAATTAATCTACCCACTGATTGTATTCTTAGGCTGCAATGTCTGTGATGATAGTTGACATATATATCAACTCAGTTTCCGGACTGTTATACCCTCTCCATGGTTGCTGGCTGAGCGAATCACATCTTCATAAGCTACAGTCCAGTCTTGGTAGTTCCTTTGAGTATGTTTTCTATATATTTTGCTTTGCCAACTTGCTCATTGATTATCACATAAAAAAGAATTATCAGGGAGACAACAACAGCAATTGAAGTCCTCTTGACCTTTATCAGGTTTACCATGACGTACAAAACACAGAGGGTTTTTGGTGATGGGATACGCACCCGTATTTCTCATATGCAAACCTCGACTCATTTATTGTATGTGTTTTACCGTGATGGAACGTTGTTATTCATACCGTGAGTCGAAAACTAGATATTATCTATCTGACTGATGGCCTATCTATTCAGTATCTTGGGTAAGCCTAGACTATAAAACTAGCGAGCTGGAATTCATTCTTTTCAAAGCTCTTTTATGCCTGCAAGCCACTTATTTCCAAAATCTATCTGAGGTTATTTTGACTATCCTGGGCTAGTACGTTGTTATCGTTGTTGGTCTTCCCCTTACTGACCCTAATCATTAGCTCTTCATTCTTCATTTATCCCTTTATTGTAAGCTATCATCATGCTTCCTTGTATCTCCCATCATTGCTGATTTGTGTGTTGCCCAGGTGTCACAGTTGATATTCAATTTGCTCGAAGCAAATTGTCCTTTGGACGAAAGTGTAGATTCCATGACAATGGAATCACTCAGGTTCTGTCATACAGAGTCCAATAGGGACACTGAAGCAAATATTTCGCAAGATGATACAGGGGCTACCTCTCTGGGTGACGAAATACATGAAGAGGCAAGATCATGAATAGAATATTTGGTGTTTTTCATGCTAGTAGACGATATTGAATGTATTTTGCGTACTAACCATTTTTTCTGTTCATCTTCGACTACATGATTATCGATTTGTGATGAATTGAGTGAGAAAATCGATACCAACACATCAGGGAGAGAACGACATAATCCTGGATGACAATGAGTCAAGGAATCTGCTGTTGATGGTAAAATGAGATAATGCATTCATGTAGTTGAGCATAAAGCGAGAATGGAAATCTACACCATCGACAATTCATGGACCCAGTATATTATGACTCATGAATTGTGGCCTTTGTAGAGCAGTAGTCGTGGGTATAAAAATCATTGATAGAGTCGAATGAGACATGAAAACCTGATCAAAATGTCAGCTTTCGAAAGATCATGAATTAGGTCTTAGCACTAGCTTGTTTTAGATGCTGAAGCCAAATATATATCCACGTGACCTGGCGTCGCCAAAAACACTGGTATGAAGTTTGTCGATGTGGAAATGTATACCGCAGCCCGTCGGACCTCGTCTCAAATCCTGGCAGCTTCTTGTCTGCACTCCCGGTTACACACATCAGTCGTGAATCTAGGCAGCAAGAAACGAAAAAGTATGCGTGACTTTTTCGTCAAGTTCTTCTACCTAGAATAACGTTCAGGTTCTAGGTCGCATCTTGCTCAAGACCTCCAACTTAGTCCTGCGACGAAGACATACGAGAAGACTCCTCCAAAATCCAGATTTGAAAGAGCAGCAGCTCCTCATCAGGATGCTGATATCCTCAAGAAACATCAACAACGCTTTCAGCCGAGGCCCCCACAACTTGGAGCAGAGCGTCGAGGCCGAACCCATTTCTCTTGGTCAGATAGGTCTTCACGCTCACCAAGAGATCGTTCATCATCAGTCTTGGCGGCAGGGAAAGAAGCAGAGATCCCTGAAGGTCGTAGGAACCCCTTTCAGGCGTTAATCGGAGAGGACCAAGAATCAGAATTCCACCATCCAACTTCGCCTGTCAGCTTTTCATCAGCATTGGGGAAAAAAGAAAATTCTGCAATGCCCAAATCAACGCCAGTACCTCCAACCATTTTTTCGTCTCCACCACTTCTTCCAAGCTTTCTTCCAGCTCTGTCAAGTATGCTCGGTGACGATGCCAAACCAACACCCATCCAGGCTTTGAGCATCAAATGGCTTATTGAGGAATCAAGTTTAGACCTTTCTAAAAGCGAATGGAAGCAGTTTCTTCTTGCCTCTGAAACAGGTTCCGGCAAATCTTTAGCATATCTCTTGCCACTCCTGCAGAAGCTCAAACTTGATGAAAAAGATGGCACTTATATCCCCCGAACCAACTCTAGACTGCCGCTGAATCCACGAGCCATCATCTTGGCTCCTACACACGAGCTTGCGCGCCAGTTGTCTTCGTTTGCCAAAGCCCTGACGCATGGTGTGAAGCTTCGAGTGCTATGCGCTAGCAAAGCAAATGCGCCCAGTATAACCAAATCGACCGTGACGGCCAAGAAGCTGTCGGAGCTTCTAGACGATGAGATGGGTGGTGTAGATGATACTGGAGAGTTGGAAATTAAGAAGGACAAGTATCCAGTCGACATTCTGATAGGAACACCTGTCAAGATAATGGAGTTAATCAGGGGGCGAGGATGGGATCGTTTACAAGGTGAACTCACGCCAGATGTGGAAGGCAATTTTCCCAAGTTGAGAAGAGGACGCGACAAGATGCCCGGTATAGGTCAGTGGAAGGCTGGATCTACGTTGGGTTTGGAAAATGTGGAATGGGTGGTCATTGATGAAGCTGACGTCTTATTTGGTACGTTCATATGTTCATAATCTTGCAATTATTTCAACTGTTCTTCCCCCAGATAAAGACTTTCAAGAGGTGACTCGCACTCTCTTGGCTGATATCAGTACCGCGCGGGGAAAGCCAATGCAAGTCAACACAACTGACCCAGTGTTTCCCTCTGTCAACCCTAATACTTCATCTTCCTCTACTGAACCAATCAACTACCCCTTCAACTTTATCCTTACTTCTGCTACAATCCCCCGAGATCTCGCCACCTATCTCGATCAATCCCATCCCCTTCTGGTTCGCCTCACCTCTCCTCGTGTACATAGTTTACCCAAATCACTTAAAACCGAATTGGTACCTTGGACAGGCAGCAATAAGCTTGCTGATATAGAGCGTCGTATTCGAGAAATCTGGGCTTCGGATGCTGCAGCATACAATCTAGTGGAAGGCGGAACTCAAACCCCTCTATCCAAGATCTTGATCTTCTGTAACATGAGCTCTAAAGTTGATGAACTTGCTATGCATTTGGAAGAGAAAGGTATTAAATGCGTCGCATTGACTAGCAAAAGCGAGCAGAGGCAGCGAGGGTCGAACAAGCACCTGGAGGGCTTTATGCGACCTGTTCAAATTAATCCAAATCCTATGCGCCCATCGTCCGAGTTCCCTACCAGGCACAAAATACTTGCTGTAGATCCTCAAATTACACCACATGTGATGGTTACGACTTCGTTGCTCTCTCGAGGATTGGATTTCTCGCCGGATTTGAAGCACGTGTTTATTGTAGATCAACCCCGAAATACGATCGATTTTCTGCATCGCGCGGGGAGGAGTGGTCGAGCAGGACACAAGGGGAAAGTTGTGGTATTCATGAAGACAGCGGGAAGAGGTAGTGCAAGGAGTCAACAGGTCAAGGATCTATTAAAAGATTTGAGAAATCCGAGAAAATGAGGGTTCGAGGTGAGAATTCTTGTTATGTTTCCTTTGCGCCCTCTCTGCTCGATTTAATCATATATCATCATACATCTATGCCTGTTAGACCTTATTTATAAACTGTCCTAGGTTGTGGTATTTTTGGACCGATCAAATGACGTCCGATTACGATTTCAACCAACTCCTAAATTCTCGGGCAAAACGATTTAAGTGCTAGCAATTAAGTTTCTCTCTCCATTGAACCGTCTATTTCCCATAGTCTGTGATATATGATACCTAACACAGTCTCGCTTTCCTCTCTTCCTCCCGCTATGAATTCCTTGGGATCGCTGGCGTCTCTGGGATCACTAAGTCTAGGTCTTGTTTGTGCCGCTACAACCGCTTCAGGAACTGCTATACCTTTTGAGCCTATTTCTCGTAGCGTTATTCCCACTCATATAGAAGATCCTGCATACTATGATGGAGACCATGCCAGTAATGACAGGTTTCATGCGCGAGGACCTCAGGCAGGCGAGCGTACTGATGCAGTGCCTTCTCGTGGTGGACCACAAAAAGGCGATGGTAGAGCTGATGGAAGCTTGCCAAATGGACCGGAACGCAAGGTGGGAGCTGATACATCAAAGAGCTCTGGTATAGTTATCACATCATGTTCGGTTCCTGGTACTGCTGCTCTGACTTTTGTGAGTTCTTAATTTCCGAAAAAGAAGACCTTATTAAGTTTCCGATAGGATGATGGACCATACCTTTACACGTAGGCTTTATATTTTTCCAGGCTAAATCAGGGGAATATTGAGTATTGTCTCCTAGGGACGAGATCAGCCGTGTCTTGAAAGAGAATGACGCTATCGGTACATTTTTCGTCAGTGAGTACCTCGTCATCGATACATCTGAGATGAGGCTGAAAAAATCTGGTTTAGATGGACAAAACTGTTCGTCTTCCTACTACTGCTAAGTTTTTTTTTTTAAACCAATCCGCTTTTGACCAGTCGGTTGTATCAATGATCCTACGAATGTGGAACGTATCAAGGCTGCATATGATGCAGGGCATCAGATAGCCTCGCACAGTTGGAGTCACAAAGACTTAGCGACGTTGTCCACAGATGAGGGTAAGCTTATTGCTTGAAGCTCATATTTTGAATTTGATTATTGTCCAACAGTCGTGAGCGAATTGTCTTCGGTCACTCGTAGGTTTCGTCTTGATGATTATATGGTTGCCCGATCTCATTCCTTTGTTTGCAAAATGTAGAGGCCATCCAAAGCATTATTGGGGTCACTCCAGCGTTCATGCGCCCACGTGAGTGACGTCTTGTAGACGATATCTTGAACTCAACTTTTTTCAAACAGCATATGGTAGTTATAATGATGCCACTGTGGATGCTGCCGCTCAGATTGGTCAAGATGTCGTTTTGTGGAACTTGGAGTATGCCTCCTAATATCCTATGCACGACCAGGACTGAACTTGAATTCAAACTTTCCAGCTCAGGCGATTCTGTTGGAGCACCACCCAGTGAATCTCAATCTCATTATGAACAAGCCGTTGACCAAAAGCTACCTATATTGTCACTGAACCACGAGACTCACGGTATGTTGTGGCCCATATCCGCTCTAACGCATGTACTGACATCTTGAGTTTCTAGAAACAACTGTGTACGCAATCATTTGGAATATTTGTTATCTTTCCGCTCATGTGTTTTACAGGAGAGAGGTTCTACCAGCTGCCATTAAGACGCTCAAAGATGGTGGATATCGACTCGTTTCTGTTGCTGAGTGTCTCGGAAAGGAAGCATACCTGAAGGACCCACCGCCTCTTCCGAAGGTTAGTCTGTTTTCCACCTATTCACAAATGAAATTGTCTAACGACGAGCTTTTGGAAGTCGGACTTAAATTGCAGTTGATCTTACACCTGAATGGTTATAAAGTCTAGTCATAACCCTACTCCTATCGACGTTCATCACTATTCATCTGTTAATATCCATCTGATTTCTACATCTCAAATGATAGCAACCAAGTACTGGGACCGCTCAGTGCTTTGGTGTACATATGTAAATTTAAATTCAGGCAGTAAAACAGTAAAGCATCTCAATTGAGTAAGAGATGGTGCCAAACTCAATACCTGACTTAAAGTTAAGGACTCATGTCACATCCATCCACATCACCTGAATCAACGACTTTGATCAAGGATCGACCAATCAAAGTACACTATTGGGGCCACCTTCAATCGTACAATCTTTTCATTGTTCATTATTCGAGTATAGGCATGATACCTTGAATGGAATCATAACACAAAGTGATCCGGTGTACGCAGTAGCAGGGGCATAGGAGTGATTAAGGAGAAATATGAATTTATCCACCTGAGACCTTTTTTAAAAAGAAAACCTAGTCGAGTTTGATGGTGATTGCTATGTACCCGCCACAAAAAATAACAAGTACAAAAGAGCAGTTCTTAAAAAATCCCCCACAATACACAATTCCTATTATATACACTGGGCAACGAGACCGATTGCAAAATAGCAATGCTTACGGTGCTTGGAAGACAGAAAAGTACTATTATTTGTGAAGGTCGATCGGGCGGAAGGTTCGCTCTGGAATAACTTCACCCCCTTTCACCTATTCAAGAACCCTCTCGAACACGTACAAGTACGCCAACTTTTTCAAGACACTCACACTCTCTTCATCAGCCCGCACCACCTTTTCATCATTAAACAACACCCACCCTTCTTCCTTCTTGATATGGGCAACATAGTGTCCTGAATGAACAGATGGCCCTTTATGTGAAATGAAGGCTTTGAGTTGGTATCGAACCGGTATATCTTTCGTTCCGGGATGGATTTTCGTTGACGTGGCAGCAGCGGTTGGAGAAGGCAGAGGTTCAGAACCATTATCATCAGGATGGGAGAATAACCACTCCACAGCACGTTCCATATTATTATCCTGATAGATTGATGCATGGAAGCGTGAGAAAAAATTCATGCAGGAAAAGGACGTACAGTTTGCCTTAATGCCTTGTTCGCCTGCATGCACGTGAACCCCATATCCATCAGCATTGATACCAACTCTCCAGGAGGCTCAGGCAATGTCGTCGTCTCTCCCCCTCGAATTGGTGCGTCGATATCTGAACATGACTCGTCAGCTCTCCTGCAAAAAGTGGTTGACGTCATTAGCTATCTCACCAGGATCTTCAGAATGCTCTAACAACCATCCCAGTGCCAAATCTGCACTCGAATTTCCTGTCACTAATAGTGCCTTCTGGCACCTGTTTTCCGGAAAACCCATACTGATTAGCTGAGCCAATGCTTCAGCATCGAATTGTGGAAGTGGTGAATCTGCACAAGAAAAGCATAAACAAACAATGACGAGGAGAAGAGGAAAAGGACAGGGAAGAGAGGAGGAGGAACACACGCACGAGCTTCACCCAGTTCCTGTTCACCAGGTTGCAATCCCTTCCCAACATGTTTTTCCGTAAACTCGAGTACATCCCCCACGGGAAGTACAACGGGTATATCAAGTTTCGTAGGAACCCAATTCAATAATTGAAATTTTTTGGCGTGCACGATAAGCGTTTCTGGAAACGTGAAAAATTTTGTCTGCCTGGAAAGAGAAAAAAAGGCATTGATCAGTATTTTGTGAAAATGGACATGTCTCTTTTGAACGCACTTCAACGCATGCACCATCTTTCTACAATTCGGACAGTTATATTCCAGTGCCTCAGCAGTCAACAACCTATCCAAGGTTGTCGTCAACTCTACATCTTCGTAAATCACCCTTGTCCCATTTTCTTCCTTGTCTTTCTCAGTGGCGGGTATAGATACACTTAAGATGTCAGCATCCTCAGTGACATAGCGCACTTTTTTGCAATCTACGCATTGGAGACGTTGTTCAAACGCGTAAGAAAATATTGTCGTCGGATCCTGGATATCTATATGAGGGTAAAGGGTACATGGGAAAACAAGGACGAAAAAAGTAGGGTTAGTAGTAGAAGGATCGCGAGGAGTACGTGACATACCGATTCCTCGAGACTTGCATTTGTGCAACTCTCTTCTGAGCGTCTGGACTAGATGCGTCAAAAATTCTTCCGAATCTTGTTGCCTCATCGTTGAAAATTCGGCATGCCCCTTGCCAATGGCGTTTTTAAACATCACAGGTCTAATACCCTCTTGAAACTCTGGCTTTTGTGTGGCAGTGGAGCTGGCACTGGCGTGAATTCTGGGGATAGAATACCTCCCACTAACCAATCCATCTGTAATTTTGCACATCTGACATTCTAAGCAATCTGCCGGAAGTTTTTCACACGATTGCTCATGTGTCTTTGCATATGAACACTTGTATCTTTCTTCGAACGTTCAAAGATAATCTATAATCAGCGTTATTATTACTACTCAAACCAGTAAAAAGTTACCTTGAAAAGGCTTAAGCGAGAATAGAGTTTGGAGGACGGAAGCCATGTAGCACGAATTGCCAAGATTTTGGAGACCTGTAAGACCAGGACCGAAAAGGGGTTCGAAAGCAGTGCCATCTTCGGAAGTAAGCGAAAAGTCGTATTTGAGATTGTGTTCGAGTTGCTACATTAGCACAGCCAAACCAGCAAGCAAACCACGAAGAGGGTAAGAGAAAGTGACAGTGAGAGAGAAAATGCCCACGAGTTCAGTCATGCTTTTTTCGGTTTTGCTAAGTGCCTGTACGCTGATACCAAATGTGGAGAGATGAGATGCCAGTTCCAGGTCTTCTTTCATATCGTCACACAGATAACAGAATACATCTGACACAAAAAAGTAGTATATTGAAGATGAATTTGGTAAGATGATGGAAGAGTACTGCACCTGCATCTCCCTCGGGTGTAATGGTTCCAAGTTTGACACTAATTGGATGACCCGACTCGTGAAAGTGCTGTAAACCATGGCCATTTCCTCCGATTCCACCGTATAATTGTCGGCCACAACCAAGTGAGCCGCAGGTCACACACAACCACAGATTTTCTTTTAGGTCACAAGCCCGACAGTGTGCTAAACCTGACAGAGTGACCAACGTTGACAACAAGTTTCATGAGAGCACGTAGAAGAATTAATCACACCTGAAGCTGGAATTGGGTCTGATGCTTCTTGTTGGAGTGTAAGCGTGTGTTCGCAAGGTACAATTTCTTCCTCCCAAGCCTTAACCTCGGATTGACGTGCAGATGAAAGCGTGGTCATGACATTGCTTGTAAGGGTTTTGATCTATTGTTACGATCAGATATCAGTTTCTGCAAAAGATCTGGACTGGGATGCACTTTCGAATCTTGCAACGCATCTGGGACAGGCTTTCCTCCTGCAGGTTCGCACAACCAGCATCTGATGGTCAGTGTATGCTCGTACTTGTCCTCTTCACGTTCCTCCACAATAGCCAGTTTCTTCATTTTAGTAGGCGGTTGTTCGTCATCAATCTGGAGAGTCAGATAAGGAACGCATTCGGGGAGATGGAAAAGAGGTTGCATACATGCACTGCATTTGATTTGAGCTTTCTCTTCACGTTTAAAGTGAATGGGTGATTGTATTTCTCAAAGTGGAGGAAAATATGTCGTCTCTCAGCATTCCTACATCCTCCATTGAAACATGTCAGGCAAACATCAATGCCGGTTGGAAAGTCCTTTATGAGATCAGAGTTGTCAAGCGGCGTCGCAGGATTTGTAATAGACATTACTTGTCCATCAAAACACAGGGTGCATTCCTCCCTGTGCACTAGCTGCCCCGACGGTGAGCTCAAGCTCCTCAGCTGGTCAAGATGGTCGCAGGCCATGGATCCAAAGATATCATGGATTGCTGAGATATAAATGTCGACATCACGTGGATCATCCAGGATCTGAGGGAAAAAAGTTTGAAAAAATTTTGACACTCTGAGAGATGGCTACTACACCACAGATTCCAAATGGTATTTCCAAGACGAGTATAGAGCTCACCAACATACTACCCGTCGTTGGAATCAACTTTGGTAACTCGTACGCGTCCATAGCCATTTCCATCAAGGTGAGCGATTTATTTATGCTCATACTTCAAGATAAGTGTTGACCAGCAACTCCAGGAGGGACAGACAGAGTGTATCGCAAATGAGGATGGAGAGCGTCAGATTGCTTGTGCTGTATCGTTTCAAGGTGAAGAGATGGTGCGGCCTTGTCGTCTCGCTCCGATGGACAATGTTGCTGATCTTCAATCGTAGTATATTGGCAATGAGGCCAAACATCAGCTCGTCAGAAATTCGCAAAACACGATCACCGGCTTTCGTGACCTTCTAGGGAAAAAGTACGTTCTGTTAAAAAATTTACGTCAGGTAACTCAACTGGCTCAACTGGCGTATCAAGGTTCTCTGAGATCCCGCAATCCACAATCAACGTCTCTACCCCTATAATCCAACATCCCGATCTTCCGGACACACCAGCTTACAAGGTGACTGTTCTTCAACCTGCGCCTACTCCCCTTCCACCCAGCAGTAATGTGACCTCTCATCTCAATACTCCTGTCACTTCTACCCTTCCAACACCCCGATCCGAGCCCATCTCAGTTGACCGCTACCTCACTCCAGAGGAAGTGACCATTATCTTCCTCGGTTCTCTCATCGCTTCTGCTCGATCATATCTCGGAAAACCAGTCACACATGCCGTTATCACTGTTCCGCCATGGTTCACTCCCTCTCAACGGTCTGCTCTTCGAAAAGCCGCAACTGAAACTGGTATCAACGTCTCACAACTCCTAGACGAAGCAGGTGCAGTCGCAGCCATAACTTCGGCTCCCTCCTGGAAAAGTACTCTCCCTCCTGACAGGAAACAGCTCGTAGTTGATGTTGGTGCATCTTCAACGACAATTTCTCTCCTTTCCCTCTGTTCGGGCCTAACGCACATCCTTGCTTCAACTACATCCTCATCTGTTGGCGGAGACCTCATTGATACTCTCCTCGTAAAATACTTTGCTTCCGAGTTTACCAAGAAAACTAAAATTCCCCTCACTGTCTGCCCTGCTACTCAAGTCCAAGATAAACGTGCAGAAGCAAAACTCCGTCTCGCATTAGAACATACCAAGCGGTCTATATCCGCTTCTCCCGGTGTCGCGTCATGTCCAGTCGAATCACTCAAAGACGGCGTTGACTTCAATGGTTCCATTAACCGCATGCGATTCGACATTGTCATTCGCTCCGTATATGCTCTTATTCTTTCTTCCATCGTTTCCCTACTCGAAAACGTAAACGTAGATCCTTACGAGGTAGACGAAATCGTCTACGTTGGTGGTTCAGCTTCTTTGCCAGCATTAGATGAACACATCGTTTCAGGTGGATTCCGCGACAACATCGAAACACCTTCTACTCGTGGAATTATCACCGGTGGTGGAGTCGGTGATCCAACCACGATCCTAGCACGTGGTTGTGCCTCTCAAGCTCACCTCATCTCAGAAATCTCTGATCCTGAACTTTCGGTCGCATTCACCAACGATAGCGGAGGGATAGAGATTCCAGCCACAACGAAAACACTCGGAGTTTTACTACCAAATGAAAGTAATAATGACTTCGGTGGTACTTGGATTCCTATCATAGAGAACGAAACACCTATACCCGTACGTCGAACTGTCCGCTTCGACATCGAACTTTCAGCATCAAACGAAATACTTGTCGAAGTATGGGAAGTGGAACAATTTGTCCACACTGAAAAAGTCAAGCTTCCCAAACTTGTATATTCTGACGACGACGAAGGCACTGGTGCTGACACCAAAAAAGGAGAAGAGAATGAAGAAGAAGAGGAGGAGGAGGAGGAAGAGGTAATCAAATCCAAACAAACAAAAAAATCGGCGTTCCTTGCTTCAATACCGCTGACTGCTAAGTTTGGTGTAACACACAAGGGTAAAAGTGAGATGGCAGGACGGACAACGACGACGGTGGAGGTAACATTTGTCGTAGACCTTGATGCAGGGTTGAACGTGACTGTATCTGAGGTTGGTGGTGGCGAAGGTGCAGTAGGAAGTTTAGAGATTTAGACCAAAAAGCTATTTTGATAGATCAATCATTTTTCTTTTAAAGAATTACAGCTTTTGCTATGAAGGATAACACTCGATCGAACAGTTGACAAAGTGACTAACAAATACTCTGTCCTTTACTTGCGGATACCAAGGTTGACATGAACGGACTTGATATTTGTATAGCTTGACCCTGATTCAGTATGGAAATCCTGACACAAAATGGGAAAACTCACTTCGTAAGAGCATACTCTCCCAGTTCCCGACCAATGCCGGATTGCTTATAGCCACCAAATGGAGCGCCAGGATGAAGGTGGTTTGCAATGTTGACCTATGACGGTTTATCAGTATCTTATCACAAATAGCGCGAATAACATTTACCCATGCAGTTCCGGCCTTGATCTTATGTGCTGTCTCCAGCGCTCTGTTGATATCTTGACTGAAAATGGCAGATGCAAGACCATAAACAGAGTCATTAGCTTGTTTAATGACGTCTATGGATAGAAGATGAGCAGGGTGCCACAAAAATTAGACAAGTCGCCTTGCAAAACTTACCGGCCTCATCCTTGAATTTGATGACAACACCAACAGGACCGAAGATCTCTTCCTCTACAATCTTCATATGAGGTTTGGTATCGGTGAATACTGTCGGATTGATGAAGTACCCCTCGTTTCCGAATCGGGTACCACCGGTATGAACAGTAGCTCCCTCTTGTTTGCCAGATTCAATATAGGACATGATACGCTTGCAGTCATCGTCAAATTTTGTTTTCGTGGTGTGAAAGATGTTATACTCACATCATATTGAATCTTAGAGACTTGAGGACCTTGGTCGATACCCTCACCGAAGGGATCACCCAGTTTGGTTTGTTGCATTTTCTGGGTAAACTTAGCCAAAAATTCGTCGTAAATACCTTCCTGGACGAAGATACGAGTGCACGCGCAGCACGCTTGACCGTGGTTCCAGCTAGAAACTTTTCTCAGAGAGCAATTATATCAAGTATGGAAAACACCTACAGAAGACCGTGCGCGGCCCAAGCGACTGTCTTTTCAACATCTGCATCATTGAAGACGATGGTCGGTGATTTTCCGCCAAGCTCAAGCGTGACATTCTTAAGATTACTCTTTGCAGCTGCCTCCATCACTTTCCGCCCAACGACAGTGCTACCGGTGAAAGCGACCTGGAGGGCAGTCTGAACCTGACCAATCATGTAAATGAGATGCGGACGAACCTTGTCAATTTTCATGTGCGTGGTGATAGCATTTCCAGCCGTGTTTCCATAGCCAGTAACGACATTAACGGAGCCAGGCGGAAAACCCACTTCCTGAATGAAAGCACACATGCGAAGAGAGGTCAGAGGCGTAAACTCGGATGGTTTTAGAACAATACTGTTTCCCGTGGCGAGTGCAGGCCCGATTTTCCACGAGAACATGAGAACTAGATAGGTGTTAACCTAAGACAGAAACCAGACATAAGAGGAACATACGAGGAAAGTTCCATGGAGTGATTTGACCGACAACACCAATAGGTTCATGCCTAGTGTATGTCAATTTTCGTTCGTCTGTTTCAGACACCTGTCCAAAGTTTTTGTCTGCCCAGCCGGCATAATGCTTGATGACATCGATGGAAGCGGCGATGTCAACGTTTCTCGCCCAACCGAATGTCTTGCCAGTGTCCATAGTTTCAATTGCTGACAACTCGTCTGCATGTTTTTCCATCAGCTGTGCAAGCCTGTAGAGCATGTCTCCTCGGTGTGCTGCGGCGGCATTGAGTCCCCAGGTGGAATTGAATGCATTGTGTGCGGCCTCAACTGCACGGTCGACATCTGCCTCTGTTGCTTCGGAGACTTTAGTGATGAGTTCTCCGGTGGCTGCAAAGGACTAGTGTGAATAGGTGCTCGCTGCTGGACAAGCAGAACTGACCCGGATTCAGGATACTGATGAGATATCAGCATCGGATCAGAGTTGGAGTTAGCAGACGCACTCAATTGTCGTCCCGTTGACCCCGTCGACAAATTCACCGCCGATAAAGAGGCCCGTGTTGATAGATGTGGATCCCTTATATACGGGGGTGTCCCACTGGTACGAGAAGGTAGAAGGCATGATGAATCTGAAAATGAATTTCCAAGCCCTCCCATATAAATGATTATAAAAATATCCAGGTCAGCTGGAATGCAAGAACTTTCTCGTCGGAACGGCAACCGGCGCGGATGATGTAGCGTGGAATTACAATGATGAATAAGCTATGGGCATCCAGTAGGAATCTGGGAAATTCTAAGGATTTAATGTAAAGTTTTAATTAGAAACAGCATGCGCTACAAAGTCCTACCCAAGATAGACAAGTACAGATCACTCGAAGCTGGTGAGAGAAAGAGAAAGAAAAGGGGAAAACAAAGAAACAAAGTTATCGACGACAGGAGAGAAGTAGAAGAGATAGAACTAGGGAACGCTTCTTGATTCTACGAAATGTTGTTTGACAAAGCAAATGCTGCAAAGTTGATACGCACATTTTAGTTTGAGACAGATTCCCAGAGATGATATTACATCGAGTTGTATTGCATGTGATGTGCCACAAATCATATGTATCCTCTTTTCAATCATCCCAAAGATAAGACACAGTATGTTGTGCAATAGTTCTTACACTATTGTGAGCTTCAAGCATCTCATGTTCAGCAAAAATCATGACCCTATGCTGAGAAGATTCTAATGTATTGAATGTCCTGGCAGCTGTCTGAGCAGCTTGAGTATATTATATCAATATCAATTGATCTATTACCATTATTGATTGATATCACAGGGTGTAACCACATCAGTGGTGAATGAATCAACCACATGTATGTGTGACTGGCCCAGGAGAAAGGAAACTACTCCAGAGAACACTTAGAACTTGATACTCTCAACAGGTTAGTGATAAACTAATTAATATCTCTCAATATTTAGGCATGGGTCTTAGGCACAGTGACTATGAAATATCCAAAGACCTTCATAGGTATTCATAAATTATAGCCTAGTGCTAAATCATCATAGAGAGATACATATGTAACAATGAGCCAGGAAGACTCAGATAGATTTTAAATCACTAAATCTCTGTATGATTACTGACTTATCAGGATGTAATCTACATAATTCTATAAATATATAAGAGTATTCTTTTATGAGAATATTAACCCAAGTACTTTGTATCAAAAGTTCTTTTTTCAGAATTCCTATTTACTATGAAATGCTGCCTAGATGTAAGAAGTCAAACTTAGACTGAGTTAGCCTTAGATCAAATTCCACTCTATGTCAAAGTTGACAAAGAGAACTTGTCAGAGTTCCCAATAATTCTCATACAAATGTTTTATTTGTACATGTTAGATCACTCTTATACATCTCTTTTGAGTTACCATTCCTATTTTGGTAATTGATTCCCACACATCTAATAAAGAAAATTAAATAAAAAGAAAAGAAAAGAAAAATAAATATTAACTGAGTGTAGTGACTGGCAGTTGTGGTAACTTAGGATCATACTCTAAGTCAGAGTTGACAAAGAGAACTTATTAGAGTTCCTGTTAATTGTTCTATGCTACTTATACAATTTATCTATTTGTACACATTATGTTTCTCTCATGTTTCCCTATTAAGTCACTATTCCCAATTTGGTAAAAAGTTCTCATGCATCTGATAAAAGAAAAGAAAAGAAAAGAAAAATAAATATTGACTTAGAGAGAATAGGCGATTCATAACACCATCCTCCTCTCAAGGGTCCTCGTTCCAAGGACTTCTTTTATAGTTTATCATATAGGTCTCTTAGATCACCCATATCTTGATTTTTACCCTTTAGCTCTTCCAAATACTTCCTATCTTCCTTTATCCTTTACTGATCTTCCTCATTCTCTTCTTTGTCCCACTCTTTTATCTTTCCTCTCTTGTATTCTTCTTGTTCTTCTTTTATCCTTTTCAAGAATAGATTCCTATTATACCTCAAAAACATATTCTTCTTCCATCGTCTCTAATTTTCTTCCATCTACTTCCAATATTTCCAATTGTATTTCTTATTGCCCCATCCATAGAGCAATTTGGCAGTGTACCTTCCTGGTAATTCTTTACTAAACATTTTCCTTTCTTCTTCTGCCTCTTGCTGTCTTACTTCATTCTCTTCTTCTCTATTATATTCTCTCTCAAATTTTTCTACTATTTCCATGGTATTCTTCAAGTTCTCCCTACTCTCCCATGTGTCTTCTTCTGCTGTACATCCTTTCCATCATACCAGGTATTTATCCCTTCCTCATATTTTTCTTTTATTTATAATCTTTTCCACCTCCCATTCTTCTTTCCCTTCGATTACCACTGGTTATGGCACTTCTTTCTTCTGTCCTTCCACTTGCGATTTATACCTTTGTACTCTACTGACATTGACTACCAGGTGTATTCTAACCATATTTGACAGTTGTAATTCTATTGCATTACTAGAAATAATCACTTTCACTTTGTAAGGTCCTACAAAGCGTTCAGTGAACTTTTCTGTATATCTCCCGGTCATTTGGTACTTCAGGTCCTTAGTGCTGAGCAGTACTAAGTCACCCACTCTATACTTCTCCACTTCCTCTCTCTCTGTGTCCACATACTGCTTCATGTCTTCCTACACCTTCTACAGCACTGCCTTAGCCTCCTCCTGTACATTCTTCATCCTTTCTGCAAATCTTTCTGCTCCTTCGTACCTCCCCTTCTTTCTCAGCTTGAATCCCATTCTAGGGTTTTGTCCATGATTTTCTTGGAAAGGTGACACCTTAGTTCCTGTGTGTACCTTATTATTATATGCGAATTCTGCTGTTTCCAACCATTCTGGCCATTGTTCTTGTCTATGGTCAATAAACATCCTGAGGTATTGTTCTAGCTCTTGATTCATCCTCTCAGTTTGTTCATCTGTTTGTGGGTGGAATGCAGTTGATAGTTTGGTGTCGATCCTCAGCATCTGATTCAACTCCTTCATAATCTCTGCTGCAAACTGTGGTCCTCTATCAGAAATTATACTATCTGGTAGTCTGTGTAACTTCTAGATATTAGCTCTAAATAGTTGTGCTAATCCCTCTACACTTGTTCTTTCTGTAGTAGGCATGAAGTGTGCCATCTTTGTAAATCTGTCCACTACTACTAATATTGAGTCATATCCTTGTGCTAAGGGCAACTTTGTAATAAAGTCTGCACTAATGTGGGTCCACACCTTCTCTGGAATCGAATTTGGCATTAACTTTCCCACTGGTGGTTGTGTTTGATTTTTGTTTTGCTGGCAGGCATCACACCCTTCCACATATTGTTTTACTTCTCTAGTGACCCCTGGCCACCAGAAGTTCCTTGTCACCAACTCTACTGTCTTCCACTGTCCTCCATGTCCCCTTATAGGCATGTTATGATGTAGCCTGATTACTTCCATCCTTAATTTCTCATCTTTGGGAACATACACTTTCTCTTCTTTTAACATCAAACCAATTACTTCATCATCTCTTGCCTCACATTTTCTTACTTTGTCTAGTAAATCTACTCCCTCTATTATGACTTCCACTACTCTAATCTTCTTTACTTCTAGCCACTCCTTCTTTACCAACATCTGCTCCTCATTATCTTTTTCCACCCCAATTTCCTAGTCTGGTCTTCTACTCAATCCATCTGCCTTCCCCATTTTACTTTCTGAAATATGTTTTAAGACAAAGTCAAACCTCAACAAGTACAGTGTCCATCTTGCTTGTCTACAATTGAGCTTTTGGTTGCTCATAAAGTACTCTAGATTCTTATGATCCATCCAAACTTCAAATTTACTTCTGGATCCTTCCAGGAAGTGCCTCCATGCTTCCAAACAGTGTATTACTGCCAACATTTCTTTGTCGTGTATTTTGTAGTTTCACTCTGTTTTATTCAATGACTTAGAAATGTAAATGACCAGTCTCCATTTGCCATCTTTGTATTTAATAGACAACACTCCTCCCATTGCAAAGTTAGAAGCATCGGCTTCTACCCTAAGTTCTTTATCTAAATTGGGTGCAACTAGTAGAGGTTGACTTGTAAAGACCATCTTTAACTGCTCAAATGCCTTTTGCTGCTCTGCTTCCTAGTTCCACTTCTCCTCTTTCCTTGTTAGGTTGTTCAAGGGTCGGGCTATTTTGGCAAAGTCTTTTACAAATGGCCTATAGTAATTGGCGAGACCCAAGAATTTTCTAACATCTCTGACTGTTTTAGGTACAGGCCAGTTCAGCACTCCTACCACTTTATCCTCCTTCATTTCAATTTTCCCCTAACCCATTATTACTCCCAGGAGATTTACTTTATGCACCTTCCAAGTGCATTTCTCTGGTTTCACATATAAGTCATTCTCCTCTAATCTTCTCAACACCTCCAATTAATAATTACAAGGTCATTAGTACAACTTTAAATATGAGAACAATTTCGACTCAGACAGATAACTGGCTGTATGATAGTCTGAAACTATCAGAAATCTTAACTGGTATTGAAGCCAATTTCAATAGGTAGATCACATACATGATTTCTTCTATAATTTCATCATGACCCTCCTCTATCTCTGTTTCTATCAATATGTCATCTACAAATGCTGCCACCTTTCCTTCATTAATCATATCTCTTAGAATCTCATTCATCATGCCTTGAAATGTAGTAGGTAAATTTGTCATTCCAAAGAACATCACTACTGGCTCATATGAGCCCATATGAGTGGTGAAGGCCACTTTCCACTTGTCTCCCTTCTTAATCCTCACATTGTTGTAGCCCCACCAGAGATCCATCTTAGTGAATACCCTCTGCATAGACTGATCACAATGAACTAGTAGCATGAAGTATATAAGATGAAAAAGAGTACAGATATACTAAAGAGCACTGCTCAGTTGTGAGGTCAGGTCTTAGATATGATATCTGAGCTTGGTACTGCACTGCCACCGTTAGTCCCTAACTGACTAACAAGTCCCCTTAAGCTTGGGGCCCAGCTATGTCATAGTGGTCGTCAATCGCGATGATCAATGTACCAAGGGTGATAAGAGTAAGTGTTGCTTGGAACCAAGGCAGTTAGGAGCTAGTAGTGAGAAATGAGTTCTAGTGTAAAGACTCAAGTTGTGGTTGCAATAACCCTAACCCAAATCTCACTCTATATCAAAGTAGACAAAGAGAACTTGTTAGAGTCCTCACTAGTTTGTTATACACTACTTATACATGTTTGACTGTTTGTACTTATTTACTGATCCAAGTGTATTACTTAATTAAAAGAAAAGAAAAATAAATATTGACTTAGAGGAGTTTGGTAGTTTATGACAAGTAGCATAGGAAGGCACAAGAAAAAGAACCTCCATTTTTGCCTTTTGTTGCTCTAGAGCTGAAACTCAACTTGAGTGACTAAGAGCTCTTTTTCTCCCTTTCTTTTCATAAAACTCTATAAAACTTCCCTCAAGGGATACCCACTCTAAAGGAGGACTTGGGCATTTGCTTGGACTAGGAGCTGAACTGCTTGCTACATGTTTTCAGAGTAAGTTGCCAACTGTACGGTCAGTTGAGAGTGAGCTTGCATGAGGGCAATGTGAGATCTAGGTAGGACTGCTGTATTGATGGTGAGCCAGCCTATTAAACTAGTACCTTGGACAGTAGTGCTACAGTGTGAGAGGAATGCACACCTTTGAGATCCGACCGGTGAGAGTGCTCTCAAGCAGAAACTAAAAACATTTCTTTCATTCTAGTGTCTAATAACAAGTGTTTACTATCTCGTGAACCCCTCCCTTTTATATTTGATTACCTCCCCAGTGCCTACTCAATTGCACACAATTGTGGAATGACTTGGAGATTTTGATTCTCTGACTCGGTAGTACCCACTTTTGTAAGGACAGTAAAGCACATTTATATTCTTATTTGAACCCCATTTCCCCCCTTACACACCAAATCCTAAATTACCTTTACTATCCATCCCCATCAACATTATGAGAGAATGAAGAGAACTCAATGGAGTCTCTCTGTGGATTGCTCTACCTACTTATACACAATTTCTATTTGTCTATGTGTATGCTTAAGTAACTTTCTGTGATCCCTCCAGAAGGTTCCACCATGTGACCTGTCATGTGACCAGATCATGTGACTTTTATCTCATCTTATCTAATCTCCCCTTCTATATTTAGAAACCTTTATCTAATCCATCCAAGAATAGTTCCCATTTTTCCTATCCCTCTAGTCATACAATTTTAGGTCTAGGGGGTAGGTTTATGACATATCCCTGTGAAGGTGGTATGTGCATTATGTTGACATAAGCCTTGCAAAAAAGTAGTGCAGGTACTTGGATTGTTGGAGGTAGAATTACATGTTTGAGAGACAGTATCTGGTATTGGTGGCACATCAAAATGATCCATTGTATGTTGGCATTGAGTGTCAGCCACCAGAAACAGTTGCTTAAGGTTTGCCAAGTGGCATAGAAGCCCTTGTGACCCAGTTGATCATGTGCCTCAGTTAGCAGCCAGTAACGTTTCTCATGCCTTTCTATTACTTGTTGATGTTAACCTTGATGTTCTTGTCACCACATCTTGCCACCTTTGAAGAAAAACTTGCTTGCATGCTGGAGAAACTGTTGTTTGACCTTCTCTGTGAGTTTCTCTGGCATTTTCATCATCTCCAGAAATTTTCTAATCTCCCTTAATTCCTTTTCCCTCCTGCTCATTCCCTTCTCTGCCTTCCTTGACTGCATCAGCTCATTCCATCTATCCCATCCCTTGCCCTCCTTTCTTTCTAAGGCAGCATCCTCATTGCATTGTACGTCCTTTCCTATGCTTAATGTTAAGTTCTCACTCCCTTCAATGAACCCACTCGCCACCCATACACTGTAAGAATCTAAAGTCAAGGTTGAGTAACCTTAACCTTAGTTCTCTCTTTATCAGAGTTAGACAAAGAGAACTCATTAGAGTCCTCACTAGTTTTTGTACACTACTTATACACGTTTGAGTATTTGTCTGTATTTACTGATCCGATATTATTACATAATTAATTCAAAATGAAAATGAAAAGAAAAATAAATAATAACTTAGGGGAATTCGGCGGTTTATGACACTACCCCCTCTCAAGGGTCCTTATCCTGAGGACTTCTTCATAATTCATTGTATGGGTCCCTTAGGTCACCCATATTGAGATTTTCATCCCCTAGTTCTTCCAAATACTTTCTATCCTCTTCAATTCTTTATCAATCTTCCTCATGTTCTTCTTCATTCCATTCTTTTATCTTTCCTCCCTTGTATCCATTTGTTTCTTCCTCCATTCTTTTCAAGAACAGGTTCCTGCTGTATCTAGAGAACAGATTTTTCTTCCACCATCTCCAATTTTCCTCTATTCACTTGCAATACTCTTTGTCGTACTTCTTATTGCCCCATCCGTAGAGCAATTTTGCCATATATCTTCCTGGCAATTCTCTGCTAAATGTTTTCCTATCCCCTTCTGCCTCTTGCCGTCTCACTTCTTCTTTTTCTTCTCTGCGATATTCCTTCTTAAATTCTTTTACCAATTCCATTATATTTTTCAGATTTTCTTTACTTTTCCATGTATCTTCCTCTGCTGTACAGCCTTTCCATTGTACTAAATATTTATCCCTTCCCCATACTTTTCTCTTGTTTATGATCTTCTCCACCTCCCATTCTTCTTCTCCCTCAATCACCACTGGTTGTAGCATTTCTTTTCTCTGTTCTTCCATTTGCAACTTATATCTTTGTACCCTGCTAACATTGACCACTGGATGTATGTTGACCATTCTTGGCAATTCCAACTCTATTACATTGCTTGAAATGATTGCCTTTACTTTATAAGGTCCTATAAAGTGTTCAGTAAACTTCTCTGTATGTCTTCTAGCCATTTGGTATTTCAGATCTTTAGTGCTGAGTAGCACTAAGTTACCTACTCTATACTCCTCTATTTCCCCTCTTTTCCTATCAGCATACTACTTCATCTCTTCCTGCGCTTTCTGTAGCGCTGCCTTTGCTTCCTCCTGCATGTTCTTCATCCTTTCTGCAAACTTCTCTGCTTCTTCATGTTTCCCCTTCTTCCTCATCTCGAATCCCATTCTAGGATCCTGTCCACTATTTGCCTTAAAGGGCAAAACTTTGGTTCCTGCATGCACTTTGTTGTTATAGGCAAATTCTGCCATTCCTAGCCACTCTGGCTATTGCTCTTGTCAATGGTCTATGAACATTCAAAGGTATTGTTCCAACTCCTGATTCATCCTTTCTGTTTGACTGTCTGTTTGTGGGTGGAATACTGTTGACAGTTTTGTCTCAATCCCCAACATGCAATTTAGCTCCTTTATGACACCTGCCACGAACTGTGGTCCTCTATCCAAGATTATGCTATCTGGTAGTCTATGTAGTTTCCAAACATTATCTCTAAATAGGCATGCCAACCCTTCTGCGCTAGTTCTTTCTGTAGTAGGTATAAAGTGTCCCATTTTTGTGAATCTATCTACTACTACTAGAATAGCATCGTATCCCTGTGCTAAAGGCAACTTCGTGATGAAGTCTGCACTAATGTGTGACCAGGCTTTCTCTAGAATCAAATTTGGCATTAATTTTTCCTACTGGTGGTTGTGTTTGATTTTTGTTTCTCTGGCAAGTGTCACATCCTTCCATATATCTCTTCACTTCTCTAGTGACCTTTGGCCACAAGAAATTCCTAGTCACCAGTTCTGCTGTCTTCTACTGCCCTCTGTGTCCCCCTACAGGTGTATCATGGTGTAGCCTGATTACTTCCACTCTCAGTTTTTCATCTTTTGGGACATACACTTTTCCTTCTTTCAACATTAAGCCATCCTCTTGATGCCACTCTTCATCTCTTAGCATTCTTACTCCTGCCTTCTTCATTTCTTCTACTGCTTTTACAACTTCATCATCTCTTGCTTCACATTTCCTTACTTTATCTAACAAGTCCACTCCTTCTATCATTACTTCCACTATTGTGATCCTCTTCACTTCCAGCCACTCCTTCTTTACCAGTACTTGCTCCTCATTATCCTTCTCCACTCCCACCTCCCAATCTGACCTCCTACTCAATCCATCTGCCTTTTCTATTTTGCTTCCTGAAATGTGTTTCAAGATAAAGTCAAATCTTGATAAGTACAGTGCCCATCTTGCTTGTCTACGATTGAGCTTCTGATTGCTCATGAAATACTCAAGATTCTTATGATCAGTCCAGACTTTGAATTTACTTTTTGTTCCTTCCAAGAAGTGCCTTCATACTTCCAAACAGCATATTACCACCAACATCTCTTTGTCATGTATCTCGTAGTTTTGCTTGGTTTCATTTAATGACTTAGAAATGTAGGCAACTGGTCTCCACTTTTTATCTTCGCACTTAATGGATAACACTCCTCCTGTGGCAAAGTTAGAAGTGTCAGCTTCCACCCTAAACTCCTTATCCAGGTCGGGTGCCACTAATTAAGGTCGGCTCATGAAGATGGTTTTCAACTGTTCAAAAGCCTTCTGCTGCTCATCTCCCCATCTCCATTTTTCTTCCTTCCTTGTTAGATTGTTCAAGGGTTGGGCTAGCTTGGCAAAGTCCTTCACAAACCAACTATAATAATTGGCTAGACCCAGGAATTTCCTAACATCTCTGACCGTCTTAGGTATAGGCCAGTTTAGTACTCCCACTACTTTATCCTCCTCCATTTCAATTCTCCCCTAACCCATTATTACTCCCAGGAAATTTACTTTCTACACCTTCCAAGTGCATTTCTCTGGTTTCACATACAGGTCATTCTCTTCTAATCTCTTCAGCACTTCTTCCACCAATTAATCGTGCCCCTCCTTTGTCTCTATTCCTATCAACACATCATCCACAAATGCCACCACTTTCCCTTCATTGATCATGTCTCTCAAGATTTTATTCATCATGCCTTGGAATATAGCAGGTGAATTTGTCATTCTGAAAAACATTACCACTGGCTCATACAACCCCACATGAGTAGTGAAGACCGCCTTCTACTCATTCCCCTTTTTTATCCGCACGTTATTATATCCCCATCGTAAGTCCATCTTGGTGAACACTCTCTTATTACCCATACTCTGTAATTAATGGTAGTGGGTAGTTGTTCTTCACTGTTTATTTGTTGAGCCTACGATAGTCCATAACCATGCATTTTCCCCCATCCTTTTTGCCCACAAAGAATACTGGTGATGTTTGGGGCGATTTAGAAGGTCTAATGTACCCTTTCTTTAAATGCTCATTGATGAACCTCTGCACCTCCTTCTTTTCATTTCTAGAAAGAGGGTATACCCTTGCTTTGCTTGCTTTGAAGTTGTTATTGAGATCTATCGTGTGATCCCACATCTTCCTAACTGGCATTTTTTCAGATTCCACCTTCCCAAACACTTTTAACCATTTGTGGAATCTTTTGGGCACCATTTCCTCCACCTTCCTATGATCCACCTCCATCTCTTCCTCTCTTTCTCAATCTTCTTTTTCATCCACGGCCTATCACACAATTTTCTTGTCATCCTCTCTAGTTTCTTTCTTTTCCTTTATCTTCACTGTTTTACCACACAACAGTGGGCATCTTGTCATTCTAACCTCTTCCTTCTCCCAGTCTATTTCTGGGTTATGGGCCACTAACCATGGCATGCCCAATATTATGTCTGTCTTCCCCAACTCGTAGACATCCATTGGCACACTCTCTACATGTCCTTTGTAGAATATGTTCACTTCCACTTCATGAGTTATTGCACCTCCACTGTTACTGGTGCCATCCACATTTCTTACTTGTAAAGGTCGATCTAGTTTAATCAACCTGTATTCACCTTTCTGAGCTAGACCTTTGCTCATGAATAGGTCTGTTGCCCCACTATTGAGCAACACCTTCATTGTTCTCCCCTCATGGGTATTTATCTTTTCTATCCCCACATTCATCCATACTTCTCTTAGAGGCTTGAATGTTTGCCTCACTTCTCTCAACGTTCCTTTCTGCACTGCCTTCTGATTGACAGTTTCTGCCATCCTCCTCAGATCAGTGATTCCAGCCCTCTCCTCTGGGGCCTTAGGTACTGTCTGTTCTACTTCTCCTCCCCAATTCCACCATGGTATTTTCTTTCCTGTCCTACAGGGCAGACAGAATATTTCTCCTTTCTCATTTCTTTCTACCTTTTCCTTTATCGCATCTCTCACATTGCACATACTACACACCACTCTTTCTGCTCTTCCACTCTGCACCTCCCTTTCTCTCTACTCCTTTGCTTCTCTGCAACTTTTGCACTACATGTGCAAGAGTTGCTTTTTACTCAGGAACTCTTGTCCCCGGTTCTCCTGAGTTTTGGTTCCTTTGTAGTCATATCCCCTGCATTCCACAAAGGTTACTATCTCCCTCCTTGTTGTCCATCCTTCCATGCACATTGCTGCTCCCCTTAGGGGCAGCCCCCTCATTCTACTATGCTTTTTCACCTTCTTCCATACATCTCGTGGTGGTGCCACTTCTTCCTTCCTCCTTTCTTTCCTCTGTAGGCACTCCCACTTCTTGTGCTCCTCTCCTCTGCATCCAAAGCACTTCACTACATTCCTCACTACTTCTTGCCTCCTCACCTCCCTCACCCCACACTGCATCACCTGACTCCTCAACGTTCCAAACCTATTACCCCCCACCATCCTCTTCTTCTGTTCTTCTCCCTTCCTGCAATTCCAGGTGAGGTGTCCAAATCTCCCACACCTCCTACAAATTCTTCCCTCTCTTCCTTCCAGTTCTGCCCTTAATTTGGTGAGGGCCCATCTTTCGTTGAGCATGTTGCTCATAAGTTTGTTGTATTGGTCCAGAGACATTGTGTTATGTTCTGGACGGATGAAATGACTTGTTTTGTAAAAAAAAAAAGAAAGGGATATATATTGCTTGAGGGTTACTCATTGTCTTCTTCTAAGGGCTCACAGTATGTCTGCTGGGGCACACAAGTCTTCTCCCAGCCAGGTGCCTACTGCCATACTGACTACTGCACTAATACTAGGGTAGACTATTACTTCACGGAGAAGATCCCTACTCTAATTGTCTTCTTAAGGATGCAGCAATATTCCTCTGCATAGACTGATCACAATGGACCAGTAGCACAAGGTAGTTATGATAAAGGATATACAAGTAAACTACAGAGCCCACTCAATTGTTAGGTCTGGTCTGGGCTAGTATCTGAGTTTGGTCCTAACTGTCCACCTCTGGGGTCTAAACTTCCCAGTTAGTCCACTTAAGCCTGTGGCCCAGCTATGAGGAAGTTGGGAGTAATTGGAGTTGATCACATACCGAGAGAGCAATGAGAGTAAGTATGACAAGGATTGAGGCAATCGGTGTCTGGTAGTGGAAATGAGTTCTAGTGTAATGATCCTAAGTTGAGTGGTGTGACCCTAACCCAGATCGCACTCTATGTCAGAGTAGACAAAGAGAACTTGTTAGAGTTCTTGCTAGATTGTGTTCGATACTTATACAAGTCCAATTATTTGTACATGTTTACTGATCCGACATAATTACCTAATTAAATGAAAAAGAAAAGAAAAGAAAAACAAATAATGACTTAGGGGAACTTGGCAGTTTATGACATTATATGCTTGCATCAACAATTTGAGGTAGTCATCCCAAGTCCTTGGGGACTGATTCATGATTTCATATATGATGAGTTCATTTCACAACTCATCGGGAATTACCTCCTTCATCTTGTTGATGTGAACTTCATTACTATAGTTGACAATTCTTGCCAATGTCCTGTATCGTTCTGCATACTTGACGAAGTTCTTCTTAGCTAGGTTCTTATTGACCCAGAGCACCATTAGTTCCTTCTTAGCTCCCTCCTTGTCATCTCTTTGTCTGTAAATATTTTTAAGTTCTTGGGCAAAGTCACCCCAAGAACCAACATCCAATCCTACTTGAACCTTGTTATAGTATGATTTCATATATGTGCTGGTGGGAGCACAAAGACAAGTAAGGGCACACACAATTTTCTGACTATCTGCAATAATTCCAGATGCTGAGCAGTACAGAGCAATCTAGCTCAACCAATCATGCAAGTGCATCTTGTTTTCAGAGTCTGCAAATGTTGGTGGCTCTGGTACCTTGGTCTTGGAGATGACATTTCCTCCAGGAAGCCTTGTCAGCTCTCCCTGGAGTTGTGAAACTTGTGCCTCCAAAGTGGTAATTTTGTTATATGCCATGGTCAAGGTATTATTGTAGTGATTAACTACTCCATTGAGTACCTGGTCGATATAACTCTTGAGGATGTGTGTGGTTCCTCAATGTGCATTGTGCAGCATCCTAATTTCAGCCTTGTCAAAGTTGTTCTGTTCAGGGTTTACTCCATCCCTAACAAAAGCCTCCCAATTCTCAGCAGTGAAATCAGCAAGGGGGAAGGAAGCAGTGAAGTTGTTGTAGGTTGACATTTCTGATATAAGTAATTAATTATGGTTCTTGAGTATGTTTTCAAGGGGGTAAAAGAAAAAAACACCCAAATTTAGCCTCTTAATGCCATTTATGTTACACCAAGTACCATTCCAATTATATTGTATTTATGGAATAGTTATGTTAAGCTCTAAGAGAGCTTTACAAATTTCTGGTACTCTACTAGCTAGTTTTGAGAAATCTACATTTTTAAGACACTTACAAGCGCCTTTCAGCATTCTCCATTCTTTAGCTGAGAGCTTGTGACCAATGTCATCAAGCTCTATGATTACATCTTGCATCAATTAAACCATTTCCATAAAGAGTCATACTGCGGATTCTCCACCCAGATCTTATTTTCACTCATTTTTGTAAAAAATAGTGATATGTGATCTAAGGTGTGTTCCAGGAGTTCTTTGTACTCCTTGATGCATAATAACTTCTTGGTTTTGCAAAAATGTAATTCTGGTGGGCAGGATATGAAAATGACCTTGCCTACTTTGTGGTAGCAGGCACTGGTTTTGATGAGTTGTTCGAGTGGGTTTGTTGATGTAGATGGTGGTGGTTCTAGTCTTTCCAGCAAGGGTTTGACAGTCATACTCTCCTGGTTCAGTAAGTGTCTTTCTGTGAGTGTCTTTTTGGTGTTTCTAATGGTAGGCATGGCTTGGGGGCAAATGTGAGCATAACATCCCTAGTTCAGCAGATGATGTATGTGGGCAGAAACTACACTACACTACACTAAAATGTCCTTCCATCATTGATATAGGTCTGTCTTGAGGGGTAGAGTTGATGTCATGTCCAATCTTTCTCATTGGCTCATGGAGAAGGAATAGGGGTCTCAGAGTGGTTCCAGCCACCTGCAAGGTTTTGTTGGAAATATTTGCACAAATCTGAAGTCTTTCAGGACCAGCTGTTATATACAAGCACAGTGTCCTGCTTCCAATAGTTTGGAAGACAGACCTTCCCCTTTATGCCTGAGGTTCAGTCTACTAGAGATAGGCCCTTGACAGAAGCCTACTCTGAGCCTTCAGTAGTCATCTGTCCTTTGCAGAAACAGAGACATTCCCCCATGGTCACCCTAGACACTACACCTGGAATGAACACACCCCCATATCCTTTGCAGAGATAATGGGAACAGAAAACAGTAGACTTAACAAACTATCACAAATGGCCATGTACTTATTTGTGATTGCTTTGAGTTTAGAGATTCTCAAAGGTGTTTGAAGCAATTTAGAGTAAGCAACAAAAGATGTTGTTAAGTTTGAGGTCTAATCCTCAGACTATGAAGCCTTATATATATGAATGGATGGTCTGTGCATCTGAACAGAGTATCACATGTTCTTGTTGTAAGTGCATCTCGAGCCTCATTCTTTTGTTTATCTCTATTTGGTTCTAATGCTTTGCCTTTGTCATATTTCTATTTTTTCATTTTCTGTCATGATTAGTAAGCACATTATTTTTGCGAGAGAATAGTTTTCTATCCTTAGTTCTGTGGACATCAGACTGAGGTGAATATTTCATTATATGTTTCCTATTGCCTTTATTGATGTATCTAGTTGGATTGAACTCTAGGTACATGACAATACATTTAGTTCTGTGGACAT